>TARA_R110002074_G_scaffold262994_1_pt1 | contig 19970 bp, 36 predicted proteins | sample TARA_R110002074 | Tara Oceans TARA_R110002074 (sample SAMEA4397215) | marine metagenome | biome: Polar Biome; feature: [MIX] marine epipelagic wind mixed layer (ENVO:01000061); material: water (ENVO:00002006), including particulate matter (ENVO:01000060) such as... | depth 10-100 m | reverse complement strand
GAGGTAGTATGGCGGGTGATAACTGGTGGGAGGGCCTTGTGGCCCCCGCAGGCGGCGGATCGGCAAAACTGAGCGGCGCCGAGAATGTCGAGCTGAGCAAGTCGCGCGCGGCGACGGAAGCGGGCCGCGATGTGTTCCCGGCGCTCGGCGCGATGTATCGGGTGGCGAATCGCTATCCGGGCGGTATTCCTGCGGTCGCGGCCGATAAGGTGCAAGGCATGTTTGGCGCCAGCAACCAGCAGACCCAGGATTATCAGCTTTTCGACACCTACGCCAAGCGCGCGGCGATCGCCAAGGCCAAGCTTCTGGCGCCGGTTTCGAATACCGATATCGGCCTCATGCAGGCATCAGGTGCGAACCCGACCCTAAAGTTCCAGAACAACAAGGAATTGATCGGGCAGGAGTTCGGTAACGCTTCGCGCCAGTATTTCGAGCAGGCGTTCAAGCAGCGGTTTGCCGCTCGCAACCATGGGTTGAACGGGACGGACAAGAAGGGCCGCTCATATGCTGAAGCCCTCGCCGACGCCATGCGCACACCGCTGGTGAGTAATCTCATGCAACCGCCTTGGAAGCGCCGGGCGGCCAGCACAGCCGCGCCCGCCGCCAAAGGGCCGGCCAAAACCATCGACTTCAACGATCTGCCCGATTGATGGATATCAAGCTCCCAGACGGGACGATCGTTCGCAATGTGCCGGAGGGTATCACCAAGGCGCAGTTGATGGCGCGCGTGGCGAAGCATCCGTCATATGGTCACGCCTATGATTCCGGCGATCTGATCGCAGACAAGGCGACCTTTGGTTTCGCTCCGAAGGTCGCGGCGGGCGTCTCAGCACTCGGTAGCTCCATTGGGGACATCGCGCGCGGGAAGGCACCCGCCATCGGCCAGCATTATAGCGGCACGCTCAACCGGCTCGACGCGGCACGCACCAAATATGTCGAGCAGAATCCCGGCATGGATTGGGCGACGCTTCCGGCCAACTTCATCGGCACGCTCGGCGCTGTTCCCGAAATGATTGCTGCCAAAGTCGGCGGCGGCATCGCGCGGAAGGGGGCGGCGATTGGTGCCACCTATGGCGCAGTCTCAGGGGCGGGTCATTCCCGCGGCTCTGCGGGAGAGCAGGTGGGGCAGATTGGAAGCTCAACCATGTTCGGCGCGGCAGGCGGGGCCGCCGCCGCCAAAGTTGTGCCGGCAGCCATCGATTTAGGCCAGCGGGCCAGTGCGTTCACCATCCGAAAGCTCGGGCAGTTGGTCGGGAAATATCCAAGCGCGGCCGAAACCGCGATTTCGGAAGGTGTCCAGAACGCTCCAGATGCGGCGCCAAAGATCGGGCGTATAATCGCGAAAACCCTTGCCTCTCAGGGCATGACAGCTCGCGGTGCGGGTAAGATGATCGGGGACGCGCGCGCCAAAGGGGTGCCGCTTGCACTCATGGACACAGGCGATGAGATGCGCGGCCTTGCGTCTGGGTTGGCTCGTAAGCCGGGCGCGTCGCGGACGATCATGCGGGATGCAGTTATTCCACGGCAGGAAGCACAGACCGAGCGGGTTCAGGGTGCCATTATTCGCGACCTGGGGCCGACCGCGAATGTGCGGCAAGTGTCTGAAGATATGATGAAGGGCGCCAAGACTTCCGCATCGCCACTTTACGATGAGGCATATGCCGCACCGCCGATAGCATCGCCGACACTTGAAACTCTCCTTGCCACACCCGCCGGCAAACAGGCGCTTATGCGCGCGCGGACAATCGCTGCCGACGAGCGCAGAGATCCCAAGGCTATGGGGTTTGCGCTCGACGCCGATGGCAATGTCATGCTGAATCCGGTGAACGCCGACCTGCATAGCGCAGCCGCGACGGCTCGGTCCTCCTATGACGATGCCGTTGCCGCTGCGCAGGCTGCCCACGATGCGTCCTTGGTGGCGCTTCAGCGGCAAATGCGCTTGGCGCAGGGTGGGGCCGCCAGAGGCCATGCCGTGCGGGACGCGCAAGCCGCCGTCACCCGCTCAGCGGATGCGCTGGGGACGGCCAAGGCATCGTCTGGCGCGATTGAGGACACAGCGGCTGCCATTTCGGCCCAGCCAACGCCGGGTGTCGCGTCTCAGGTGCGGGCATATAGTCCGCAAACTCTGGATTACGTTAAACGCGGTTTGGACGATGTAGTCGAATCGCATCGCGATCCTGTGACCGGGCGACTGCATCTCGATGAGGCAGGTCGTGCTATCAACGATGTTCGCGCCAATTTTGTGAAGGAATTGCGAGATCTGAACAAGCCATATGGAGATGCCCTCAACGCCTATGCTGGGCCAGCCCGCATGCAGACAGCATTGGCCAAGGGCTCCAAGATCGGAAACAAGGATCATGAGACGGTTTGGGCGGAAACCCGTGACCTGCCGGGGCCGGAACTGGAGCAATATAAACTCGGCGTCCGGTCAGCCCTATCCAAGGCTTTAGAGGGCAAGGTTGACGGCGCCGACAAGGTAAGGGCCTTGATCGGCACACCTAAAAAGCGCGCCGTACTCAACAGCCTGTTTGGCGGTAGCGACGGTTTCGACAATTTCATGGCCACGCTGGCGCATGAGGCTTCGGGGGCGGCGACTTATGGCCGGATCAACGCCGGGTCACAGACGGCGGCTAACCTTGCCGATGACGGCGCCGTCGATGGCCTTGGTGGCGTTGTGGCGAACGCGGGCGGGCGTGCCCTTCGCGGGCACGGCATCATCTCCAATACCCTCCAGACCGTCGCCGATCTCGGCCGCTATGGAAGCGGCAAATCCGCGGAGCGCCTCCGCTCTCAACTCGCGAGCGGGCTGTCTGAAACCGACCCAATAGTGCTTGCCAAGCTTGTTCGGCAGGCTGCCCAGGTTAACGCTATCAAGCGGCTCCGCACTGCCAAGTCGAAGAAGCTCGCTCCCAAGGCATCCGCTCGCGCCAGTGTCATCACCTCGCTTGGGCTCGCGCCTGACGGGGACTGAGGGCGCGCGGACAAGTGCGGTGAGGGCTTTTCGGAGCAGCTTCAGCATTCCCAACCCTACCAAATTCCGTCCCCCGCATCCATAGCCTTGCGCGCCCCCCCGTTTCGGTGTAGCCTCCGGCTATCGCGCCCATCTTCGCCATGAAGAAGCCGTTTTCGTTCACCCCGAAAACAGGTTTCTCCGATGGCGTTTAGTTCATGGTCCACCACAAATAGCGGAAACGCCACGGTTGGCGGCATCAACATCGCCGAGGGCTGCCCGGCGGGGAATACGAACAACGCGATCCGCGAGGTCATGGCGGAGTTGCGGGTTGCGATCGATCCGTTCACAGCGCCGTTGCTGGCTGCGACCAATGGGGCGGAGGCGCGCAACGCAATCGCCGCACTTTCCACTGGCGGCGGGCCGATCACCGGCGATGTTTACCGCAGTGGCGCCGGGGCACTCCCTTATTGGGCCAATGTTTTTCCAACGTCGCGCCTGTTCCTGAGCGCGGCATCCGGCGGCGACCCCAGTGGCGTGGCCGGCGATATCTGGTTCAATTACTGATGGCCGTTTCGATCCGCGATGTATCCAACACGCCGCGCGTGATCGGGGATATCCGCGTGCGTGATACCGGAAATGTGGTGCGCACGATCGAACAGATCTGGATTCGAGACGAGGCCAATGTGTCGCGCAAGGTCTACCAGCGCGGCGTTCGGTTGGCGGCATCACCAGCCTTCGCCAACGGTTCACGATACGGAGCAGGCCCGATCACATCCGATACCGTGACCGTTAGCATCGCGGGTGGTGCGGCGCCCTATAGCCATTCGTGGGCGCTGATTTCTCCATCGGCCGGGGCGGTCGCCCTCAATCCAACATCGGCAACGACAGCCTTCCGAGCGGGCGGTGAGCTTGATGCGATATTCCGCGATACCGTGACAGACACGAACGGTCTTTCGGCAACCATCGACGTTCCGGCGTCCTTTACGCGGACTGACTTGTGATGCGCAAATACGCCGATTCCGTCGCTAGCTCGCAAACCGGGCTGCCAATCTTCGAAGCGGAGGTTCGCGTTTATCTCGCGGGCACCGCTACCCTGGCAAGCCTGTTCGCTGACAATGGTGTGACGACGCTTGCGCAACCCGTCCTCACTGATGGCCTGGGCCTGTTCCAGTTCTATGTCGCTGATGGGCTCTATGACCTGACCTATACGTTCGCCGGCAACACAATCCCTGTGCCCGGTATCGAGATTTATGACGACGCTGCCGATCGGGCGGTAACAGCCCGCGCGTTGCTGATGCCGGTTGGAGATGCGGGCTACACCCTACCTGTTGCCGCTGGCCGCGTCTCGACGGTGATGAGCTTTGACCCGGCGGGCGCGCCGAGTTTGATCCCACTCGCTTCGTTTCCCTCGATCGGGGTCAGCCGCACCTATCTTGACCAGATCGGCGTGGTCGAGGGGATGGGCGCGAATGCCGTCACTAACACCGCGCTGATCAATACGGCGCTCGCAACCGGAGCACTGCTTTGGGGGCGGCCGGGCGCCCTTTACAAGATATCGCAATCGCTTCTGATGCCCAGCGGAAGCGGCCTGATCTGCGAAGGCGACAGGGCTATCATTTACATGCCCGCCGCCAATTTCACGAACACCGCCTTCGACAGCGTCAGTCGCTACGCCAGCAACGCCGTGGCGATCAATTTCTCGGGCCAGAAGACGGGGTCCTATATCCCGACATCTGGCGTGAAGATCCTCGGCTTCGCGATCGAGAGCGACCCCGCCCAAGGGCGTAACGTCAACGGCATCACCGGGCAGAACGTCAAAAACTGGGAGATCGACGTTGAATGCTACAACTTCCCGGTCGGCGTCGCTGTCCGCATCGCATCGTCGCAGGGTTCCGGCGTCCTCCATCTGAACGCCCACGACTTCTACGACAACACGACGAGCTGGGGCGCGTCTCCGCAATCGACCGGCTATGAGCAGGACAACGACCGCATCAACGGGGTCATCTCGACGGGCGTTCGTGTGGAGAGCCCGCGCGTCAATTCGCTTCGGTTCGGGGCGGCGCTTCAGGCTGTCTACGGCTATGAGACGGACGGCATCAATCTGGTCAACGGGCTCGGCACACTGATCAGCGCGCCCGACATTTCTTTCGTCGGCGAGGGGATCGACGATTTCAGCAACGGCCTCACGCTGGCCGGCGGCTCCATCCGCGACGTGGATCTCTATGGGCTCAAGAAAGCACACGGCGGCAGGAATGGCTCACATTCGGGCTTCTCGATCCTGCGGCCGGGGTTGGCCGGCATCAAGCTGGAAGGCAGCAATGATATCGGCAATGTCGCCGGCCACAGCTTCAGCGGATTCACGGTCTCCGATGCCGACCCAACCGGCGCATGGTTCACCGCTGGCGCAACGACATTCGGTATTTCGATCACAGGCCCCGGCGCCACGTACATGCCTCGCCGTAACGCCTTTTCGGGCGGCGTCGTGATCCAAGGCGCGAACGGGCAGATCGGCTATGGCGACACGTCCAGCGGCCCCGACAATTACGGCATGGGCCTGAACATCATCGCCGGCACCGCGCACCACCAGCGCCGGGTCTACATCACCGCGGGCGGCGGCAACGTCACGCTCGCAGGTTCCAACACCGCAGTCACGGATCTCGTCTGATGAGCATTGCCGACGAACGGTGGATCAGCCCCGACCCCGCGAAAGCCGCCTTCCGGGCGACACGTGGGCAGGCCATCGCGATATCGCGCGTCCGCGATCTGGGCGGTGTCGATGAGCCGACAGCCGATGATCTTCGGGACGCGCTGGTTGCGGCCGGTTGGACGTTGGCGGCATGACCATAGACCTTTCTGATGACGCAGCCGGCCGCGCCACAGCCTTCGCCACCGGGTGCGCGGCGACATGGGTATTCGTCCGCAACATGGTCATGAAGCCGGCGATCAAGTCCTGCCACCAGCGCTGTAGCGACCTTGAGGTGTCGATGGCGTGGCTCAAGGACCAGCTCGTCAAGAAGGACACCAGGATCGAGCATCTTGAGATGGCGCTGTATTCGAGCGGCATCCCGGAACTTCGCAAGGCGATGCAGGGCGCGATCTCAGAAACACGGTTTGAGGCGAGGGTGGCGACCGACGCGCTGGAAAGGAAGATTGAGCCATGACCTACGCACTCGGCGCAAAGTCCCTTGCTGCCTTGGCCGGCGTCCACCCGGATCTGATCCGCGTCGTCAAACGCGCGATCCAGATCAGTGAAGTCGATTTCAAGGTCATCTGCGGCGTACGCACCCTGGCTGAACAGAAGGCGCTCTATGCGCAGGGCCGCACCAAGCCCGGCAAGGTCGTCACATGGACGCTGAAATCCCGCCACCTGCCTGATCCAAAGACCGGCCTCGGCCGCGCCGTGGACCTGTTGCCGGCGCCCTATGATTGGAAGGACCTCGGACCATTCACTGCGGTTGCTGATGCCATGATGAAGGCTGCGCGAGAACTCGGCGTCCCGATCCGATGGGGCGCGAATTGGGATGGCGACGCGCAGATCCGCGAGAAGGGCGAGACCGATAACCCCCATTTCGAGATGGTCGGATGACGCCCCGGGAACAGCTAGTTGCCTATTTGGCAACCCTTGCCGCGCTTGTGGTCATGATAGTGGCAGCCTTCGTGGCGTCAGGCTTCGGTGTGACGGTAACTGAAAGCTTCGGGCTCGGCACTGTCACCGGCGGCCTGATCGGCGTCCTTCGCATCCCGTCAGTCCGCAACCCTGCGCAAAACGTAGAGAATGCCGAAACCGTCAATCAGGCAGCCCCATGAGCATCACCCTAATCCTGCTGCGCCGCTTCTGGCCCTATATCGCTGGCTTGGCGATCATCGCCGCCATCCTAGGCTTCACCTATTCCAAAGGTCGCGCAGCCGGCGCCGCGTCGGTGCAGGCGAAATATGCCAAGGCCGCCGACAAGGCGCTGGCGGCGATGAAGCGTGGACAGGCGAAGATCGACGATCTGGACCGCGCCTATGCCGCCACGTCCGCAACCCAGCAATCAAACGCCAGGACAATCCATTATGAGACGCAGCGCATCATCGATCGGCCGGTCTATCGCAATGCTTGCGTGGATGGGGCTGGGCTCGGCCTGCTCGACCGTGCGGCCGATAACGCCAATCGCTCACTTGCCCGCTTCACTCCTGCAAACGCCCGCTGAACTGCCGAAGATGCCACGCGCCGCCGATGGCACGATGACGGGGGCGATGTGCCTGACGGGCGCGCTTGATCTCTACATGGCGGCCGGCTCGATCAGGCTTCAACTTCTGGCGCTTCAGGCGATGCTGGCGGAACAGCAGGCGGCGGCTAAGTAGCCCGACCTCAAGCGAAGATCACCCACGCGATCGGCGCAACCACGATCCAGAACAGGAACGCGAGCGCCAGGCGCTCGTCACGGCGGCGGGGGAGTTTCATTCCAACCCCTCCATAAACTCCCTCACCGGCGGGGATGCGGAGAAGGGTTCCTCCCCGCACGCGATCTCAGCGAGGACGGCAGCGGTCGCGCGGGTGAAGGGGGTGTCAGTCATCGTCGTCATCCAACAGGCTAGTGCCCCAAACCGTTTGGGCGTCGTGGTGCCTTGCCAGCCATTCCCCGATAGCGTCGAGTCCGCCTTCTGGATGGTCCATCAGAAAATCGTCGTCAACCACGATCCCGATCTGCTTCAACGCCTGAATCGCATTATCGTAGGCGTCGCCCAAATGATCGGCCAAGCTCAAGCTCGCGATGAAGTTGATCAGGACTTGTCTCTCGCTCATAGGGGCTCCGGCGGTGTGGTTGGCACACCAAGCTGATGCAAGAACGCTGACGAATGCCCCGTCTCGCGAGCCTTCCGCATGATGTACATAATCAGCGAGTCCACATTGTTTCCCGCCGCCGATGCCGCGCGAGCAAAGTCAATGCTGGTGCCATATGGCTCAACAAACTGGCACGTATGGCCTTTCTCGCCAGGAGCCCATTCAACAACAGCTAGGAACGAAAGACCGTTGGCGTTGCAGCGCTTGGTCAATTCCAGCAGCGCCGGGGCGATCTCGGTGTCGTAGAAGTTTTCGCGTTCAGCTTCTTCCATCAGCCGTCCTTCTCTGGGGTGGTGGGGGTCAAAGGCACCGCCTCATGCTTCCGATAGGCCGCGCGTAACAGCTTGATCCGATGCCACGCCTCTTCCTTGGTGCAGTGGTTGATCAGGTAGATGTAGCTTTCCAGTGCCGACACTGCCGACAGCCGATCGGCATCCGTAGGCGCTACATGGCGGTTCAGCCGCCACAGCAGCGAACCATCTTCATTGCGCGCCGGGATCGACATGACCGCGTCAGGGCGAACGTGCACCCAAAGGTTCGTCGTGGTGACGATCGTTCCGTCATCGGCCTTCATCAGATCACCTTTCGAGATGGTTGGGGGAGGGGGATTCTGTGGTGCGATGGCTTATCCAAACCGTCTTGTCGGGCGCCTGGATTGTGTAGCTGTCCTGCCCAGATTCGAGGCGAAGGCGTTCAGCCAAAGCCTCGGCGTGGGACCATATCGCGTCTGGCGTGCTCGGGAATCGCGGGTAGTTGATGAGGCCGACGATGTAGCCTTCCTCTTCGCCGTTCGTGTAGATGAACGTCGTCGGCGTGCATGTGACGCAAAGCCCAACCTCGTCGCAATATGTGCGACATTGATCCTCGATGTCCGATGCGCGACCGGCGATGAATATGCTGACCGGGTAGCTCGCTGCTTCAGCGCGGGTCATGAGGGGTCACCAAACCGAGCAACTGCCTGCTCTAAAAGCCCAACCACTGCGCTCCAGTTGTAGGCATCATCGGAAAGGCCATTCTCCTTGAACAGGTCGCGCATGGACAAGGCGCTCGCAAGAGCGTTGCGCAACTGCGCTATGCAACGACCTTCCTCATCGTTGAGATAATCTCCAAGAGTCATGATCCACAGTATCCTTCACCACAACCGAAGTCGGCCTCGGCCTGCCCCGGCATCCGTTCAAAACTGATTTCGTCGATCGGCTTGCGCTGTCGGTGAACGAAGGCTCGCCCCGTCATGCCGAAAAAGCCCGGACGGATTGCGCGGTCAAATTCAACGACGTCGGCAAAATCTTCGGGATGATTTTCCTGCATATCGAGCCACTGATCGTCGCGCTGGAAAGGGCAATATTTGCAGCTTGATTTCGGTGGGATGCGGTATTGGCGGCTTTCCAGCCACGTGACGCAGTCACCCCGGGTCATTCGAAGCTCGGTCAACGGGTAGCGATTGTGAATGTACCTCTTCTCGTTGACAGCAAGCCGCCAAAGCTCATCGATCGTCATACCGAACCATTGCTCGACGATAGGCGCGGCAGGAAGCCGGTGTTTGCCAGTCGCCTGACGAACCAGTTTTGCAAGTTCTCGGTTGACCGGCCTCTTTTTGAATTCCGAGTTGCACTGCTTCGGAAGCATGCCGTCCGGGCCGGCGGTGTACCATGGCGGGGATGATGTCCGTGTAACTGGAAGATTGGCGATGTTGATCGCGTGTTGCCCGAGAGTCGCGCCGGGGCGCTTTGTGCGAATCACGGGGAACGGCAGGAGAGGCTCTAGATAATCGAGGTAGGCATAGGTCGCCCGCTTCTCATCGCCCGTATCTGAGAATATCGCGACATCGAGCATGGGTAAATCGCCCCGTGCTGACATCAGCGCTAATACGACTGATTGAAGGCCGACCCCGAGTGACAGGGCCTTGATTTTTGCATCGGCCAGCGGCTCGGAAAGCTTAACTCCTTGAGCCCGCCGCTTCGCCGCCTCCTTGCGTGCAGCCAAGTCGTTCCCGAACAAATCCTGCAACGCCGCCACTGTGCCACCCCGTCCCTTGCGTTATTTCTGATACGAGGTATTTATCTCATATGACTTATCCATGCAATATCTCATATGCGAAATAGCGCGGCCTTGGCACAGAAAGTCGTATGCGATACTCCCCGACGCGTGGGACGACTCAAGCGATGGGCGGAAGACATGCAGGCGCGATTTGCCGATGGCACGTTCGCGCGCATCGCCGCTGTGCTCCGGCCGGGAGAGGGCCGTACTGACTTCATCCGCGAAGCGGTCGAGCGCGAGCTAGAGCGGCGGAAGGGGGAGGGGAAAGGTTAGACGTTGCGCGAAATGCGCCAATGATTCCAATGGCCCGAAAAACGGGGTTAGACATTCCCTTAGCGTTGAAATAGCAGGAAAAGGGAAGTCCCTCCGGGCCCACCATGCCATTTCCTATGCTACTGATTTACATCGGATTTATCCGCATTGATGTCTAACCTTACAGGCGGGTTAGACATCTCCCATTCCGCAAGCCGCGCCATTGCGGTGTCGGCGAGGGCCTGTTGATTCGCATCCGCGGTGTAGCGCGATACCTCCGCATCGGTCTTGTGGCCGGTGATCGACTTGATGAGCTCGTGGCTTAGGTTGAGTTCTGCAAGCCGCCGAGCCATCGCCTTGCGCAGCCCATGCGCCGAGCATTGAGGGAGGCCAGCGGCGTCGCATTGATCTCGAAACCAGTTGCCGAAACCCTTGCGCGTGAAGGGGGCCCCGTACTCGGTCACGATATAATTCAGGTGGTTGTGAACCGACATGGCGGTGATCGCCTTCACGAGTTGCGGCGCGACGGGTATCCACAGATCCGCGCCGGTCTTCTCTTGAATGACCCTGATTCGGCCGCGCTGGATCTGTTGGCGTCCCATCAGAATCGCATCGCCGAGCCGCTGCCCGGTCCATAGCAGGAGCTCCAGCGCAAGCCGGGCTTTCGTGCCGAGCTCGTGGCGCTGCTGGTATTGTGCGATCTCTTCCTCGGTCCATGTGTGATATCCGCCGCTGCGGACCTTGAACGGCTTCGTTTGCGTCATGGGGTCTTTGACGATCATGTCGATGGCGACCGCGAACGTCATAAGCTGTTTCAGCTTTTTGCGCAGCTTGTTCGCAGCGGTCGGTGTCCCAGCCTTCGCAGCCAGGATGGCGTCAACATGCTCATATGTCAGGGCGGCGACGCGCTTGGGCCCGTGCTCGTCACGAAATCGGTTGATGATGCGGCGATCGTGGTCCTGCGCACCCGGCGTCATGTTTGCCCACGCCGAACGGCGATAGAACCGCGTCACCAGATCGGCGATCGTGCCTTCGGCTATGCGGCCGGCGCCGATCGGGAGTTCGGGCGCGGACGCCAACGCCATACACGCTGCATAAGCCTCCAGAAAGGCTGGAGAGCCAAGCGGGGCGTTGATATAGCGCGACGGGTATCCTTTGCGCCTGAACCGATAGCGCGTCTTCCCGTGGCGGTCCGGGAAGGCGGTGATGAACTCAGGAAGGAACCTGCGCTGTCTCATTTCAGCACGTCATCCCATTCATTCGGGCCCGTGTCATCGTCAACCTTCGGCGCCTCGCCACCGATAACGATCGTGAAATTTCCGAATCGGTCAATTTTTATCTGCCCGTTCGTCACGCCAGCATCGGCAAGACCCTTCGCCGCCCGCTTGATATCCGACTGCGTGAATCGGATCGGCTTATGCTCCCCCATCACCACCCTCCACCTTTTCCCGAACCTGTTCACTGTCGGCCTCTGGATTGCACACAGGGCAATTCACCCAATCCGCCACGTCATCCGGGAAGACGAACCGCTCCCCCAGGCACTCGTCGCACGCGGGCTTGGCGATGGTGGTCATGGGCGCATTCCCTTGACTTTGCGGGCGAGGCGCGCCTCCTGCGGGTGGACGACTTTGCCATTCGCCGCATGCCAGGTTAGCCGCCCATGTTCGAACCAGTCCGCCGGCAGCGCGAAGACGCCACCTTTCATGAACGCGCCAATCCAATCGGGATGCGCCGATAGGTAGGACACGACCTGACCGGCGGTCTCCATGCCGCCGACACCGGCCTGATGACCGAAGGCTTCGGCGATGTCGGCGATGCGCTCGATCGCGACCGCTACAGGGTCAGAATCACTCATCCCCGGCATCCTTTATCGAGAGGGCGTCTGCGATCATCGCGGGAATTTCCCCCACTAAATCCTCGGCGGCCCAGAAGCCTTTGAACTCGGAAGCGATCTTCTCGGCAACGATCGCGGGGGCGTCGGAGATCAGGGTTTCAAGCACCCGCACGCGATCCTCGGCGGCGGTTGCCCTTGCATTCTCAGTTGCGAAGCTGTCGCACATGAACTTTGATCGGTTTTCGGCGATCACCTGCCACCACAGCGCCCAAACAAGCACGTCAGCCGCCTCGCGATCGGTTTCGTCCAAGCGATCGATCGTGGCCCTTAAGGTTGCCGGGCGGTGTGCGGCATACTTGTCGATCGTCGGTTTCCGTCCCGCATATGACGCAAGCAATTCACTGGCCGCCGGCGCCGCGGGCGCCGCCTCCGCCTCCCCCGCCCGCTTCACCGCTGCATCGCGTTCGGCGAGAAGGGCGCGGAGATCGCCACGGTTGCAAATGATGGTCTGGTCATCGTGCGGCAGAAAATAGCTTGAGACTTGTTGGTCCGCCGCCTCCCGCAGCCGTTCGGTCGCGTCAGTCATGGAGGTGGTCCTTTTTGCGTGCGCATGGGACGGGTTCTTGGCGCTGAAAAATGCGCGCCAGATCATTCTTGAAATGATCGATCGCCGGTTGAATAGCGTGCTGCATCTCGTGCGATTGACATGCGTCGTAATCGGCGAATCGCTTCCGACACTTTTCGCATTCGAAGGTTTTGATGATCTTCACTTTCCCCCTCCCGCCATAAGGTCGAGGATGGCGTCGGCCGCTTCCAAATCGCTGGCGCGCAACTGCGCAGCGGTATCGTCCACTCCGTCGTCGAAAGCCGAGTTCCACCACCAAGGTTGCTGGCCGCCATGGTCGGCGTGCACCCGCGCAATCGCCTCCCTCACCCCGCCTTGCGCGTCGTCAACGACCGCAGGCAGCTTTTCGAGATACTGCTGCCACCCCTCTTCGGCCGCGTCGTTATCGACCATACCCTCGCTGGCGTCGGAATATCCTTCACAGTAACCTGTCTTATAGGCCATGCGCTCTGCTTCCCGCCCCTCATCCGAAGGCGCGGCGCGGAGGGCGGCGGGGAGTTCTTTCGTGCAGCCACCATCCATCGCGATCACATCGAACATGGCGGTCCATGCGGAGTGCAAGTCCGCCCATTCCATGTCGGCGCTGCAATGGTAGAGCCCGGCGCTCATCATCTCTTCGTTCGGGTAGCGTGGAACCGCCAGTTCATCCTCGCCCATGCGCGGCGCGGGTGGGGTGGCGTTCTGCGCAGCCGTCGCAATGGCATACCAATATTCGCGCACCTCATCCGGGCTAGCGAGGAACGGAGGCGCGCCCTCTTGGCCCGCAATGATCCGCGCAGGCATGTTGTCGCAGAGTATCGCGGCAAGATGTATTACGGGAAGCATCACCGCATCTTTCGTCGTCATGGCTGGCCTTTCAGAATGTTGCGCAGGGTAGCGCGCCGGCGTTTTGCCGCTGCGAGCTTGTCTGCAATGTCCGCTTTGCGACCTTCGAGCATTTCGATCAGTCGCGCGTTTGCATCCGCCTCGGTCGCGAAGCCACCATCGCCGGAAACGACCTGCCCCACGCCAGATAGGTCAGTGTAGATTGCCCATGTTTTGGTTGTCATCACTCGCCTTTCAGAATGGCGCGGACCTGGGCGCCGAAAGAGGAAAGATTGCCGTACCCATCGAGCAGGCCCTTGCCGCGCATCGCATTGTGGAGCGGCCAGTATCCGGCCTTCATGCCCGGATCGCCTTTGAGCACCCACTCCCGCTGCGCCTCGCTCAACCCGCGCGCCACATCCTCCGGGCTCATCGGGGCGGCTCCTGGGTGGCGCGGGCGCGGAGGGATGCGGCGACAAGTGCGAGAGTTGGGGTAATCGCCACTGCATCGGATGGACGGTTTGGCCGCTCCATGCGCGGCACGAACACCGTCGCCAGAAACAGGCTTGGGTCGCCGCCCTCACCATCATGGCCAAGGCGCCAAAACGCATCCTCCGGCACCAGCTTCATCGCGGCGTCGAGGGAGGCGGTGTAGGCGGGCACCTCATACCCGAGCCCGTTCGACCAAGCCAGATCGCCCATCTTGATCGTGCCTTCATATTTTGCGCGTTCGGGAATGCGGCCCACAGCACGCGCAATCTTCGCATCCAACTCGCGATCTGAAACCTCACACCTTTCCGCCAGCGAGAGGAGTGTTTGCTTGTCGGTCATCGTTTCACCCTCCTCAAAATCTCAGCCGTGGTCATCGGCACGAACCATGGATGACGCAGGTAAATTGGGACGGAGGAGAGGGTCATTTCGCCCCCTTGATCAGTGTCACCCGCCTGTCCTGCGCCTCTGCCACCCGCGCGCGATCGTCCTCCGAATAGCTGGCGATCGATGCGGCGTGGCTGGCGACGAGTTCGATCACGTCCTGCATCTTCGTCTTGCGGTTGATATGGCCGATCAGTTCGTCAGCCAGCATCAGGGGTTCGTCGGTGCCGTTATACCCCTCGCCCATGTCGGCGGGATCGCGGCCTTCGGTGAGGACCTCGCCGGTCTGCTCGTCGATGTCCTCGCTTGCCTGCTGCTCGATCAGCATCGCGGTGGTGAGGGGCCTCAGTTCACGCACCTCGCTTGCCGCGCCGGCCGTTCCCATGTTCTGCGATAGCTCATCCGGCGTATAGACGCCCATCAGCACCTCGGGCGCGTGCAGCCGCACCCATGCGCGGGTCGCATAATAAGCAAGCTGTTGCTCCGGGTCCTGCTTCCACAACGGGGAGTTGCGGGTCGTGATGTTCTTGATCTTCACCGTGCGGTGCAGGATCTCATCTTCACCCTTGAGCTTCCCGCGAACGGTGCATTTCAGTGCGTCGCCCTCGCCCTCCCATTCGGGCTTGAGCTTGCCGTCGAGAACACCGGCCGAGTTGATCACAGCATGGACAAGCTGTGCCTCGTAAGCGATCCGGTCGTTCACGAAATAGCTCTTATTCCCGACCGAGAACGGGTCCATCGCCCAGCGGCCGGCCTGCATCACGACGGCAAGGCAATCGCCCGGCTTGCCCCGAAGATGCGGCGGGACGAAGTTGCTTGACGCCATCAGTTTGGCAAGCTCCATTGCCTCGCCCATGTTCGTCGGCAGGAACATCGCGCGCGGCGCGCCGCCGTCGAGTTGCGTGTTGCCCATGTTTTTCAACACCGGAGTGTCGAACTTCTTCATGGGGTTTTCGTCGGTCGTCGCGAGTTGGGTAGCCATGGTCGTTGCTCCTAAAATGGAATTTCATCTTCGTTGAAGGCGGGCTCGCCGCTTTCCTTTTCGAACCGCTTACGCCACTCCTTCATCAAGCGCCGCTCATGCTCCGCCTGGGGCAGTGCACCGCGCGCGATCAGGTCGGCATCGATCATCGCCATGGCTCCGCTCCGGTAAGGTTCGCGTAATCGGAAGCAGAGCGCGTAAAGCCCGCGAAGCTGAAAGATGCCGAAGTTGCGCCCCTGCGCCGCCTTCTGGGCCGGCGTCGATTTGTCCGGCTTATCCGGATCATATGGCGCGGGTCGCCACTGCTTGCGGAGCGGAATGTAGGTCATACGCCCTCCGCCTCAATTGCTTTGTCGATGATCCGATGCGCCCAGCTCGACATGCCGCAATAGGACGGCTCGTCGGCGTAACCAGGCCAGCGATCGGCGCTCAGGCAGTCGGCGAATATGCGGATCGCCCGGCGGTTGAGCGCGCGGCCCATCTCGATATCCGCCGGCGGCAATTCCCACAGCGCGACTGGCAGATAGTCGCCCGGCTGCCAGTTCGTGCCGGGCTTCTCCACAACAGGGTGCAGATAATTCCCCGGCGCCTTGCCATAGACGGCGGCGATGCCATCCATTTCGAGCGCGGCCGACATCGCATAACGGAAGTTGGTCACGTCCTTCTGAAACCCGACGTAGCTGGCATCCTTCGTTGATTTGACGTTGATGCCGATGTGCCGCGCCTTGGGTAACCAGTCGGGACGGCACCGCAGCCACACGCCGGTTTCCGCATCCTGCCAAGCCAGCGTCGTTTCAGCGGCGCCATTGGACAGGACTGCGTTCGCCGCCGGGTGTGATCGCATCGCCTTGACCATCGCCTCGATATGTGAGCGCTCGTCAACGCTGATCAGGCAGCGGCCCAGTGACGCAGCAGTATCGGCTGCCGCGATTTCGTCGGCTTGCTTCACCTTGGCCGCGCGGCTGAAACCTTCCGGCAGGAAGTGATAGAAGCGCGGATCGGCCCATCGTTCCGGCAGCAGCAGCGCGTCGTGGAAGGCCGATCCGATCCGCAGCGCGTCGGATTGCTCCTGCGGCTTGCGGTTCGGGTTGAGCGGCGAACCCTCCCAATAGTGGCGCGGCGAATGGCCCTTGGACTGCAATTCGGTGAACGGCACCAGGCGCTTGAGGCCGGTCGAACTGATCGACGGGGCCGGGCATATCTCGCGGCCGTGGTAATCGGCGATCTCGATATCCGGGTAGGCGCCCGGCGCGCTGATCAGCGGGCCGCAGGCGGGCGCGGGGTTCGGCTCAACCACTTCTTCGCAGGGCTCCGGCTCGCGAAAGTCAAAGCTGAACGGATTCAGGTCATCCATGATCAGAACTCCAAACTGACGTGCGGGATCTGGCCCTTGTCGATCGCCTTGACGATCGCGACGGCGACTTCCTCATTGATCGCGCCGGCCGCCATAATCGCGATTTTAGCCTCGCCCATGACCTTCGCCCGGTGCGCGCGGTTACGTTCGCGCTTGGCGATCTCGGCATCTTCTCGGGCCTTGTCGGCGATCCGCTTAGCCTCGGCCGCTGCGAGTTCGTCGGCGCGCTTCTTTTCGGCAGCCAGCGCCGCATCATGCTCAGCCTGGATGCGGTCGCGCTCGATCTGTGCGGCCCGTTCGGCGTCGCGCTGTGCTTTCTGTGCGGCCTCTTCGGCGGCTTCCCGGATAGCCCGTTCGGCCTGCTCTTTTTGCGCGGCCTTGACGTGCGCCAAGGTTTCGACGCGGGCGCGCTCGACATCACCAGCCATGTCGCCGAAATCCTCTTCGGCAACGACGATCTTCTCTTCCAGTTCGCGGATCAGGATGATGTACGGATAGGTCTTGCCGTCGATCATACCCAAGCCGCACTGGCGGATATGCTCGATCACCCGGCGCGCGTAATCCCGGCGATCCTCGATAGCCTTTTCAGCGGCGCGGCGCTTCTCGTCTTCCGCATCGCGCTCCGCCTGTATTTTTCGCAATTCGGCAAGCTCGGCGGCGTCGGCTTCCTCGCGCTTTAGGCGGGCAAGTGCTGATTGCAGCGTCGATACGGTCGCCGACTTGGCCTGTTCCGCCTCGCCAGCCTGATCGCCGAAATCGTCGCCGATCTCGATCGTCCATATCCGCATGCCGCGCTCGCGCACCGTTTCCGATGTGTCGTCGAGTGTGACGATCGCGGCGCCGTGGATTTCGGCGATGATGGTCTTGCAGCGATCAACGCGCGCCTTCTCGCGCTCCTCCCATTCCGTCAGCGGCGCGCGGATCTGCACCGCCAGCGCCTCAAGCTTGGCGTCGATATCCTTGCCGGCCTCGTTGACCTTGGCCGTCATCTCGCGATAGCCCTTGGTCAATTCGAGGCGGCTGCGATCGTATTTCGCCTTTTCCTTGCGGGTGTCAGCAGCGGCCGAACGGATGGCGTCGCGGTTCTTCGCGCGGGTCATGTCCTGATCCAGGCCATCGACGCGGGCGCGCAGGTCGATCAGCCACGCTTCGAAAGCGTCACGGTTGACCAGCGCAAGGCCGGGGTCACTTTCGACTGCCGAAACAAGATCGGTGCCGGTCACTTTCGTTTCAGCATTCATCGCGTCATCCTTTGATCCAATCCCCACTCGGTTGGTTGGTGTTGTCGGTGCCCAGATCGGGCAGTCGCGCCCGTCACTGGCTTGCATCTGGCGGTTGCCGTCGAACGCATCCGGCAGGTCCATCAAGGCGTCCGCACAGCAGCCCCACGGCCGAACATCGGGGTCGATGCGGGTGTGGAAATTGCCGCCCCACACCGAGCAGGTTCCGCAGCTTTTCATACCAGCGCCACCAACGCCCAGCCGACGACGCACCACATTGCGGCACAAACTACGGTCACGATCAGCAGCGCGCGATCGGCTGCGGCGGTCGCGAACCCGGAGAACCAAGGGCGGGCGTGGTCGCGGGTGGCGGAGAGGGCGGTCCAGAGGTCCATCACAAAGCCTCCTTCAACGCGCGCATGTCCACGCTGGGAAAATTGCGCTCCACGATCTGGCGAATGAGGTTCCGGCACCGCGAAGCCATCACGTCATGATGCTGGACACGGTCGCCGTTCACGTCCTCGCCAGCCCTTGCCCGCTCGGTCCACATGCGCTCGTCGGCCTCATGATCGGCCATCTGGCGAAGGGTCGCTTGCAACAGGGCTGCGTCGATGCTGCGGATGGTTTCCGGGGTCGGAAACGCCGCCGCCAGATCGGTGGAGAGGTGGAGGTTCAGGACTTCCATGCTCATGCCTCTTGGGAGCGGGTGAGGGCGGCGCGGATCATGCTCATCGCGCGGTAATCAGCGTTCGCGCACCGAAAACAGGTCTGGCTACTAGTCGCGCGACAGAGCGGGCACGGGGTGTCGCCGTCCACCTTCCGCTGTTCGACCGGGCACGCTTTCACGGCGGCGTCGGAGATCGCCACAGCGTCAGTCAGCGCCTCCCTCAGCGCGTCACGCTCGGCGGTGAGGGATTCGAAAGACCCGAGGATTTCACGGATGCGGGTGACGCGCTGGTCGTATTTGGGCAGTTCGCCCATGAGCGCGATCAACAGCTTCCCGGCACGCATGTCGGCGTCCCAGCGATCGTGCATCTCATTGGCGATGGCGGTCAGGTCGTCCAACGCCGTCGCCCCCCCATGCTTCACGATGTCCATGTCAGTTGGCTCCGATCAATGTGCGGTGCGTCTGCCATCCAGCAGCCACCAGCCCGGAAAGAATGCTTTCGAAATCGCCACCATCGAGGATCACGACTTGGCCGTTTCTACCGTTGCAAATCTGGATCTGATCCTGGTTGCGCCACTCGATGCGGTAATCTCCGACCGTGAAGCTATCGCCGCCCATCACTCACCTCCCGCGATAACGCTGTGCGCGGAGAGGCGCACAACCGGCGCCAGTTCGTGCGCGGCATCGAAGGTGAAGGACGCGCGCCCGTAGAAAATCTGATCCGGGTGCGCGTCGATCAGGTAGTCCGGCGTGAACTCGTCACAATCCGGGCAGTAATCGCCGTGGAATGCTTTCGGGCGGTCGCAACCCTGACAGTCAAGAACGCCGTCCAGCGTCTCGAAATGGGGGTGGAATATTTCGCGGATCATGTTGATGTCCCTGAAATGACTGCATCTCATAACCGGCGCCGCTTGTTCGTTGCGGCGACGGGACAGAAAGGCACTCGATAGGCGGGCTCCGGGGTGGGGTTAGCGGCCGACGATGCGGGTCCGGATCACGTTGTCGGCGGGGTCGAAATTGACCAGATTGAACTTCGGATCGTTGCAATCCGGGCGCCGTCCGTCGTCGCGATAGAACCATGTGGTGGGCTGCTTTTGCCCGTCGCGCTGGCTTAGGCTGGCAAGCGAAATGCGGCGCAGGCCGCTGGGTGACATGCCGTCCAGCACTTGGGCGACCAGCGGAGTGCCGTGCCCGGTGCAGAGCGGCGCGCTCCAATCTATCGCCATCTTCTTCACTCCCATCGTGCGGCGGACCGCTGTTGATGGGGGCAATGTGCGTCAGATGCACATTGATGTCAACGGCATTTGTGCGTTGAGCGCACATTTATTTTGCGACCACGAAAAAGCCCGGCGGGTTAGGCCGGGCTCATTGTCTCAGGAGTGTCGGATTGGCCGGTATCAGCCGATCAGCATCCCCAGCGCGATTTTGGCGCCGTCGAGCCCACAGTGGCAATCATCCCCATCATCGGCCTTCGGGCAGTCGTCGTCATGCCGCGCGTATCGCCTGATCGTGCGGCGGTACGCCTCGCCCCGATCGCCGGG
>TARA_R110002074_G_scaffold162668_2_pt1 | contig 19977 bp, 29 predicted proteins | sample TARA_R110002074 | Tara Oceans TARA_R110002074 (sample SAMEA4397215) | marine metagenome | biome: Polar Biome; feature: [MIX] marine epipelagic wind mixed layer (ENVO:01000061); material: water (ENVO:00002006), including particulate matter (ENVO:01000060) such as... | depth 10-100 m | reverse complement strand
AGAGCAAGAACGTGCAGCGTTTATGGAGGCATGGAACAAACTTCCGGCAAACATTGATGTGAAGACAATATCAATGGGCGATTATGCAATAGCTGGTCAGGTTAAAAAAGGTGGAGTTGTATCCCAACCAACCGGGCCACAAGTTACCGCTCGTACACCTGCGGGTTCACGGCCAATGCCTAAGCAAACCCCAGGCTTGCCAGCGGGAACCGGCAGGCCGCGTAGGTTGCCACAACCGGTAGAAGCAATCAGGCAACCGCCTGCAACACGCAAGGGCTTGCCTGAACCAAAGCCACGCAGTCCTATCATTACCCCGTTCAAGAAACGCCCTGAACTGCCCGGCTCAGAAGCCATGTGGAACAAGCAGCTTGAAGAGGGCAGAACCCCAGGTCAAGTTAGCGTAGGCGAACGCACCGCACCTGCCGCTATAGAAAAACCCGCCGCGAAACCTGTAGCTGTAGCAGAGGCTGAGAAGCCATTGGAGCTATGGGATATAACTAAGTCCCCTAGCGGCGTGCAGGCTGGCTCTGAGATCGTTGTAGGTAAAGCCAGTCAGGAAGCTATTAACTATGGCATGAGCCGCGAGGAGGAGCCTCCGTCCGGCACAAGGGTAACCGTAGATCGTGTAGAGGATGGGGTGGTTTACGCAACAGACAAGGCTGGCGATCCTGTCACAGTTGACACATCGCTTACAGAAGTAATGACTTCACCAACAGCTGCTTCTAAGCAGCCACCAGTACAGAAAACAGAAAAACCAACTGCACAAGAACCGATTGCAATTGAACGGCCAGATCCTGTCAATAGCGTGACTACCGATTATTATCCGAACGCAAAAGTTGGCAATGACATATCTGTGTACGACATAGACGGCAATAAAAGAACTGCAAGGGTTTCAAGAGTTTCTGATGCTGGAAATATGAGAGTTGAATTTGTAAATTCAACTGGTGAGGTTGTGACTGAAGCGATTGTTGGGATCAGTGCAATCGCTCAACCCATTAACCCCAAAAATCCAAACTTTGAAATTGTTTCTGTTCAGAATAGTGGGCTGGAAAAGTTTGAAGGCAGAAAAATAGAAAGTTTGTCTGACCGTGAATTGCAAACTGTTGGAGAAATTGCAAAAACTCATCTTGAAAGAATAAACCCCGAGGGAGTTGAGTTAAGTCCAATACAAATTAAACAAGGCAAGAATAAATTTGGCGAGCAGCCACCGATTTTGAACACCCGTTTGATAACAGCTGCTGTAAAAGCAGAAAAAGCACGCCGAAAACAAATAGCAACTGCACCAACTGAAACACAACCGGCTAGTGCAGGAATTGCAAGTACGCCTAAGCTGGTTCCATCAGCACCCCAGGCTCCAGCAGTCATAACTAAATCCAAGACAGAGCCCATACGCTCTTTCTCTACTTTCTCAGGCATGGGTACGATGGAGTCTGCTCTTACATCGGTAACGCACCAAGGTGCTATTGAAGTAGAAGACTCGATTGTTTCGTATTACAACTTGCAGCACGGTACGCAGTTTGGTGCTAGAGACATCATGACTGTCAAAGCATCAGAAATACGAAAGCAGAATCCTGACCTGTTTCACGCAAGCCCTGTTTGCAAGAGTTTTTCTGACAGTAAGAAATCACGAAAAGTTTTGCAAATTGACAAAGATCATGCAAACAAGGTTGCTGAACTTATCAAAGGCGCAGCACCACCTTCTGTAACCATGGAAAACGTGCCAAGGTACTTTGCATCCGAGCTTGGCGAAACCATCACAGCCGCTTTGGTTGACGCTGGGTACGAATACAGACTGGTGGCTTCAAACGCGGCTGAGTATGGAGCAGTGCAAAACCGAAACAGGGTAATCTTGCAAGCTGTACGCAAGGACGTAGGCGAGTTGCCAGTTCTGCCCGAAAAAAGAGAGCCTGGGGACTGGTATGAAGCAATCAAGGATTTGATTGACGATGCCCCGTATTCCCCGATGCGTGGCAAGACTAAAAAAGATTTGAATTGGGAGCTTTACGAACTTACCAAAAGAGTTCTTAAAGGCGTTATCGATCCCACCAAACCGTTGATCACAATGGGTGGGTCTGCTGGTGGTAGCGTGCCTAACTTTAGTATGGCAGGTGGACCAGCACCAACACTCAAAGCCACAGTAAAAGAAGTCCCGCGTATCATAATGCCTGACGGCAGAGTTAAAAGAGTAACTCCACGCATGATGGCTAGGCTCATGGGCCTCAGTGATGAAGTAAAGATTCCAGAGAAGTGGGCCGATGCAAAGACAGTTCTGGGCAACGGAATACACGCTGCACACACCCAGGCTTTGATAGAGCCGGTAGCGCAAGTGGCTACGCAAAGCCGCAAGGGTAAACCGGCAGAGCCTAAGACGAAACAAGAGGCTGCGGTCGCTAAAGTTGTTGAAAAGGCTAAAGCAAAGAAAAAGCCAGCTACGATTAAACTTCCAGAAGACAAGCTGTCTTGGAAATCTAAAGGCAAGGGCGAGTGGCGGTCTCAAGACGGCAGGTTTAAGGTTGTAAAAACCGAGGGCAGGCCGGGTGTGATTACATACCGTGGAGCAAAGGCATCAAAGAAAAAGTCTGGTGGAACGCCTGCTACTTATAGAGTGTTTGGTACGCGAGGCAAGGCTGCAAGCAAACCAATCGTGGGTGAAGCGTTCACTAGGTTGTCTGATGCCAAAGAGGCCGCTGAAACTTTCAGGTCAGGTTTGTATACACAGATTAAACGAAGCAAAGCCAAGGCTGAAAAAGCCGCAGAAAAAACAGCAGCCATAGAAGCTGCAAAGCCACCTGTTCCTAAATACGACATTCCTACGATCAAAGCCGAAAGGCAACAGGTCGAGTCTCAAGGCATAAAACAAAAGAACGTATCACGCACAGCCCCCAAGATTAGGCAATGGACTGACTTGCAGGGGTTGACAAAGAATGTTCCAAGGTACGCTGTAAGCACTGGTAGCCCATCTCCTGAACTATCTTCTTATGAAGAGTATTTGTATTTGATGAGAAGCATGGCTTCGCAACAGGGGCTTACTGCCTCAAGCCTTGAAGGTAGGCAAGTTGTAGAAGTGTCTGCAACTGACCTAAGCATAGGTGATACTTTTGGTTTTTCTGGTGCTGAGTTTCATGTGATTGAGCGGATAACCGCTGGCGAACTAATGCTTGCACAGCCAGAGGAATCTAAAGAAATACTGCACTCGCAGTTTTCTACTAAAGATGTGTACGCAGATCCGATTAGGCCAGGAGACGAGTACCTTGTAGTCGCTACACCTGTCAGTGCGTTCGTAATACCCACAGCAGCCAAAATGCTTATGGCTGAAGGCAACCTTGAACGTGGGCAAGAAAACCCGTTTGCTATTAAAGACACTGGCGTCGATACATCTGGCCTTGATATACAAGACCGCACACCCGGCAAGATATCTTCAGATAAGAATAAATCAACGTGGCAAGAGATGGTTAAGCCGCAAGACCCAGGCCAATGGCCAGCAGAAGCTAGGCAGCAGCTTGAAAAAGAAATCATAAGTCCGCTTAATGAACTGCCACCAAAGTATCACACGATGGTTTCTGAATGGAAGTACCTTGGCGAATACAAAGGTGATGAGCAACGGATGTTCCCGCTTGATGGATCTAATGTCATCCATGAGTTTGCCCATCCGATCTCTGGCCGCTCTGTCCTTACATCGGATTTTGGCTGGGTAGACCTCAAGAACAACCAGCTTGTCTTGACCCCAACCCAGCAGCAGAAAGAAGTGATGGAGCGGGTTGCTATCAACTTGAACGAGCGTCCCATACTTGCAGAGCTTATGACGCCCCGCCGCTTGCATGCAATGGGTGCGATGGCTAACCCCGGTGGATTTAAATCCGCTAAGGAGCGTGCTGAGTCCATGCGTGCGCAGGGGCGGCAATCCGTAGACACATCTGCGACCAAGGAGCAGGTATACGAAGTCATACCCAACGAGGAAACCAGAGCTAGGATTGAAAAATCTGGCCTTGGATTCGGTAAACTTCTTGAATACCGTGAAAAACAAGGGGCGATTTTTGAAGGAGTTGTTGATGGTTTTCGGAAATACTTCGGGGGCCGTGGTTCAGTGTCCGAATTGGGCAGGGAACGCGGTGGCCCGGCAGCTTTCTATGCCATAGCTAGGGACAGAATTGAGAAACTACCTTCGCTTTGGTCTATTACACAAAAGAATTCTGTAGAAACACTTAAGGGTATTGTTAGCCATCTTACTGAAGATCAATACACCTTGTTTAATCACCACCTTCTTTTCCGTGACCTTGCTGAGTCAATCAAAAAGCATGCGGGCCAAGGTGAAGAATCTGAGTATCAGCTTCCGTATGGTTTGACGGAAGCCGATGTGAAGAGAGTTGATGAGATGTACACAGATATGGCAAACAAGGATGTTGATGTCCTGGCTGCTGTGGAACACAGGCGAGATATACAGGAAAGAGTCAAAGCCTCTTTGATTGATGCTGGCAAGCGTGCTGGATACCCTGAACTTGAACAGATTCTTAATCGTGTTGATTATTACCAGCACCAGAACATTGAAAAGCGTAAGCAAATTATGCTTGAGGAAATGTCAGGCAAAAAGGTTAGCCTTCCAAACAGGGGCCAGTACAAGGTACGAAAGGGCAGTGAGTCTGATATCAATTCTAACTTTGTAGAAGTAGAAGCATCTACGCTACAAAAAATGATGTACGACACGGTACTTATGGACACTATTGCTGACTTGCGTTCGGAATATGACATATCACGGATGCTTAAAAAGAGGGCGGAAGTGTTCAACAAAGAACTTGAAGCTGAAGCGGCAAGGCTTGGCGTAAGTGTTAAGGCCAAGGATTACGCCCATTGGACAGACTACAAGAAAGAATACCCAGGCTATGAGAATTGGGCTCTTAGGGGGTCTGTGCAAATCTCAGGACGCAACACAGATTCTCAAGCATTTGCTCTTGAAACTTTTGAACAGTTTATGTCCCAACGATTTGGCTTGACTAAAGAAGAAATGGCTTCTGCCCAAGGCATGGAAGACTCAGCCAATGTGATGTTCATACCCAAGCCTCTTGCTAATCAGTTGCACGCCATACAAGACCAATACAAGAAGCTGGCTGGCCGAAACAAATTCCTCAAGTTAAACAGCAAAATGAACTCCATATGGAAACGGTTTGTTCTGCAAGGCCCAAGTTCTTTTGTTGGATACAACATACGCAACGCAGTAGAAATGGAGAAGGCTTTCTGGGCAGCACCCAAGGGCATGCTCCAAATACCTGCCGCAGCCAAAGAGCTAACTCAATCAATGCTCAAGGGTGTTCAAACAGAAGACCTAGCAGACTGGATATCAATGGGTGGTGGTGTTGAGCTTACCGCTGGTGGTGAGCTTCCTGACGTAAAACAAATTGTAAACGTGCAAGAAGGCATCAAAGGTTCCATATCAAATTACTTTAGCCAAGGGGCTAAGGATATAGCTGTCAAGGCTGTAACTTTTGATCCTTGGTGGCGTTCTGTAGGAGCTATTACCAACCTACGCGAGTCTATAACACGTTACAGCATGTACAAGCATTTGGTTGCAGAGATACGGGCAGACAGGGATAGGGTAAGAGCGGAAAATCCAACGCTTGAAACTTATAAAGGCAGGCCAAAGAGCTTCATGGGATCTATTCCTGAAGAAGTCTTGGCAATGAATACCCCTCAAGAGATGGCTTGGAAACTGTCAAACGAAATGTTTATTAACTACGGGGCTGCTGGGCCAGTTACTAAGACACTGGCTGACAAAGGCTACATGCCGTTTATAAGGTTTCAGACAGGCAACAATATGTGGTACTTCAGGTACATCAAAAACACACTGATGCACCCCAAGGTACAAAGAGAAGCTGCTATACAGCTTGGACTGCCTCCTGGCACACCACCGCCGGGAGATGGCACTGGTCGCGGTCGTGCAGCTTCGGTGGCTGGGGCAACTGCTAGGCTTGGTGTTTCTAACATACCTGCTGCTACTAGGTTGGGATTGCAACTTGCTGGAATGTACGCTGGCACTTCTGCTCTTGCAACCATATACAACAATATGTTCTTTGATGATATTGAAGAACAGTTGCCAGATGACATGAGGCGTCAGTTCCACATTATTTTGGGAAGAGACAAAGATGGCAGGCCAAGGATTTTCTTTGGCGGATCTACTTCTTCTGAAGTGCTAAGAGGAATGGGTATCAATTCTGAAACTCCTGGCGATTTAATGAAAATCCTTTATGGCGAAGATAATATAACTAGGTTTGCAGAAGAACTTGGGGTCAATGTTGGCAACTTTTGGGGCCAACAAGCTGGGCCAACTATCGGCATAACAATGTCACTGCTTGGGCTTGAGTCATACCCTGACCTGTTCAATCTTAGAAGAGTTGGCGATAGGACTCTTTCTGTATTTAGGCAACTTGGGCTTGGCGAAGAATACGCTGCTATTGCCGGGAAGCCTAGCAGGTGGGCTGACAGGCATCTTGGTGGCGAAGATATTCTTTACAGGACTACTTTGCCCGGCGAGTACGCTTACAATCGTATTCGAGATGAAGCCAAGGAATTCAGGACTGATGTTCTCGGTATTGCTACTTACGAAGGTGGAATTGTTACCGGAAGAAGGGCAAAGTCAGCATATCTAATGAAGCGAGCTATCAGGTTTGAAGACCCTGAGCTTGCACGCAATTACATGATTGAATATATGTCTACGTTTATGAAAGAAAACAAAGACAAGTCTTACACCATTACCCAAAAGGGTGTTGATGCTTACAAGAGTGCTTTGAAGCAATCTTTGAGAATGCGTTCGCCATTTGGGATGATGAAGAAGGATGACCTGACGCGGGTAAGGCTTGACGATAACCCAGGGTTCCTGTTTGCACAAATACCGGAAGATCAGCGAAAACAGGCAGCCAAGGATCTTGGGGCCAGATTCTTGAACGCATCGCATGAACAAAAAATTAAGATGCTTTTGGCTTTGAAGCAGATGCCACAGGCTCTTGTTAGAAACGTGGAGCGTGCTGAATCCTATTACAGCCAGTACCTGTCTGATCCAGTGTATAAATCAGAAGGCGGCAGGGCATCAGGCGTATCGGTAGATGCGTTGCAAAGTGCTATGGATGCAAAGGGGCAAGATTAATATGTGGTACACGATATGTGTTTGTTATCCGATTGACTTGGTTGACGAGGGGGTTGGGCAGCCGTCAGAAACGAATGAAGTGGAATTGATTGGCGGTCCTTTGGATGGTCTTGTTCTTGATTTTTCTGGCGATGAAGATGTTTGGACCGTTCCTGGGATGATGCCGGGCATGGTTCCGGGCTTGCCTTCCAGCAAAGGTGTTGATTGGGGCTTGCATGTATACGCAAGACGCAGGAAAAGTTGTGACAAGATGTATCATGTAGGCGTAACCAAGAAACGCACTGCATGAAATTCAAATCAAGGTTTTTATAAACAGGGCATTGTCATGGAAGACAAATCGTTTTTAGCCTTTTCGTGTGTGCATGCACCATTGCACGACCCGGAAGCAATTGATTGGCTTGTTGAACAGATAGCCTTTCGTAAACCAGATTTAATAGTTTGTTTAGGCGATTTGCATGAAATGGCCTGGGCAAGCCAGCACGCTGACGTTGAGTCTATCGACGCCTCTGTAGAATATGCCGCAAGCAATGAAATATTGCGTCAAATACGGACTGCTTGCCCTGATTCAAGACGAGTTTTTCTTCCCGGCAACCATGAGGCTCGTTTAGATTCCCCCAAAATTGATCCACGCATACGCCAAGCTATGCATTATCGAAGCCATGAACCTGAGCTTAGAGATCATTGGGAAATGCCTGTTCCAAAGTATCAGATGTGCCGACACAGTGGTTGTTTTCGTTTGGGCCAAGTTGCTTTTCATCATGGGGTAGCTTGTTCTGCCAGCGGAATTAAAAAAGAAGCCACCATACTTGCCCGTGAGTGGGGTCTGTACATACACGGACACACACACCGCCCGACCCCGGAGGGCCAACCGGAACAAATTATTGCAGGGCAGGCGTGGCCACTAAATTTTTGGCGTGCGAACCCAGGTTGTTTACGACACATGGCCCCTGACTGGATGGCCAAGGAGGATAAGTCGAGGTGGGGTCAAGGTTTAATATCGGGACGAGCGCAATTATTGAAAAGCCCAAGAGCAAAGAAATGCTGGGATGCAGAGTCGGTTCATTTCAGGAGTTACGACGAATGGCGGATGGTTGTATGAGTGTAGAATCTGGACCTGATCGAGTAGCCATAGTCGAGTGGATTGATGTCGAGGATCACACCAGCCCATCCTGGGTAGATTCAGATCAGATGTTAGAAGACGCAATTGAACCATTTAGGATCATAAGAACAGTTGGTTTTATAGTGGAACAAACAGAAGAGCGGGTTTCTTTAACTATGACATGGGGTCCAAGCGAGACCAGCGGGGTCATAAACATACCTCGCGGGCTAATAAAAGGCGTTCAAATAGTACAAGTAGCAGAAGGCGACCCCCCATAAGCTCTCATACACAGGCATAGATTTGCAAAGCCTTCCACATGGTGTATACTGTACAGCACATGGGAGGTTTTCTCATTTCATTAGGTGTACGGTGCTGTCTTATGTGTTACGCTTACCGCGTTCATCGAGGAATAGTTCCTCCGATTAAGACCCTCGCCGGATCGCCTGACCCCGGCGGGGTGTCTTTTTTTAACGGAGTAGTCGATGAACCAAATCATTACCAATTTATCGTATGACGAATACAGCAAGCTGGATGGCGTCAACTGGAGTGTGCTTAAACACATGGATGAGCCTGCTGTTGCTAGGCATCAAATGTGTTCTACCCAACGAGCGCAAACTGATTCTATGAAACTGGGATCACTGGTAGATGCGATGATTACTACCCCTAAGTTAGTTGAAAGCCAGTTTGCAAAACAGCCGGTAGATCACGAATACCGTTTCACTACAAACAAGGGCAGGGAATGGAAGCAAGAGCAAATACAGAACGGGCTCACCCCTGTATCTTTTAAGATGTGGAGTGAAGCCGCGTCGATGGCAGAAAGTGTGATGGCTCACCCTGAAGCAGAAGAACTGTTAGGGTTTGGAATGTCGCAATCTGCCGTGCAGTGGGAAGGTAAGCATGGCATCCAATGCCGTGGCCTGCTGGATTTTATTACTGCTGGCAAAGGGTTTGTCGAGCTTAAAACCACCAGTGCAGATTCCTGGGACAAGTTTTCAAGAGATTGCTATTTCAGAAAATACTACGGCCAGCTCGCTTTCTATCAGCGGGGATTGCAAGCATGCGGACGCGAAGCCTCTGATGTTCGTATGATTGTTGTTCGTAGCCACCCGCCGTATGTGTCAGAAATCTTTAAGGTTGGCTACATGATGCTCGATGAGGGCAATCGTCTGGTTGACAACATGCTCGATACATGGAATATTTGGAAAGACCGAGAGGGTGATTGGAAAGAAACCAGTCACGAAACACCTGTACTTGATATGCCTATGTGGGCATACGGAACTTAAAGGAGAACTACCGATGATGAACAGCACAGTTACAACTGAAAAGGTGACAAAGAAGCCAAAGCCTGTAAAGCCAAAGCCAACTATTGTCACTTACATCAGAGAGGCCAGGAGCCTGATTGGACCCATACTCAAAGAGGCTGATGCGAACATGGGCCGAGGCGGTAGCTACTCATACACTTCGACAGAAGCGATGCTTGGCCATTGCCGAGACATAATGACAGACCTTGGTCTCGTCCTGCTCCCGGAGAAGGTAAAGGTTTCAGAGGGTCACCTCATCGGGGAACAGCGATACCCCATAGTTGAGACCGTGTGGCGTATCGACTGCGAACCCACTGGGGAGAGCCGTGTTTACGAGCGTGACTTCTTCATGGAGAACTTGCGTACACCGCTTAAGGGCGAATGTTCAGTCATGACTACGCAGTGGCTTTACATTCTGCGTGATATCCTGATGCTTCCCCGACTTGACCAAAGCCAGATGCAGGCTGATAACGATCCTGACGGCGAGCGTACTGCCAGGGATCGTGATGGCGGCGGCTCGAAACCAATCACGGCTTCTCAGCTTGAGGAGTTTAACAATTTAGTGGATACTCACCCTGTTGCCTGCGGTGACGCGCTCGGAATGTGCGAGAAGAAGTACAGTTGTGGATTCGAGGGACTCAGCAGTGTTGCAGCTTCTGGTGTTATTGATTGGATCAAGTCGAAAGGACCGGGCAAGTGAGTTCATATACAGCAACAATTTGCAGAGACGAAGCGACGATTAAGATCGGCCCCTGGGAAATCCCCTGCATGATGGAGGCTGAGGTTGAGTTTGATGTGAAGAAGGGATGGAGGGGGGATGGCCGCGAAACCCCAGACGATCCTGACGAGGTCGAAGTCACTTCTTCAGTGATAACTGTGACTATTGACAGCTATTCCGCTGACAAGCACAACATCACAGATGGACAGCTTGTGTTTAAAGGGGTTGGTTACTTGGACGATTTAGTGGGCGTTAGCGATTGTGAGCTTCGCTCGTTTTCAGTTTAGATAAGGAAGGATTGATTATGAATCTCGATGACATTGCAGCAAAGCCAGCAAGTGGCAAGCGTGAGAAGGTAGTTGTAGAGCCTGGGTTCCACGCTGGTGAAGTCCGCTTCTCTGATGAGAAGCCTGAGTACCAGAAGATCGGAATGACTATGGATCTTGATGATGGCCGAAGGGTCTCGTTCTGGATCAACGCAAAGCAAACCAAGCAAATTGTTTCAGCACTTGGAATGCCAATCGTTAGCGACTTTGATGCTGAATCACTTATAAGCAAGAAGTTCACTGTGGAGTTGGATGTGTACACCAAGGAGGATGGCTCGGATTGCAACACATTTCAAGGCGTCAAGAGCGTCCAGAAGCAGCCAGCAAATACTGCTCCACCCCAGGTCAAGAAAGATGAGATACCTTTCTGATGCAGATTCCAGTTATCAGTCGGGCTCATGCCGCTGAAGAACTGGGGGTCAGTGTTTCCACGCTTCGCCGGATGGAGTCGCGTGGAGACTTGACCCCTGCTAGGTCTGTCAGTGAGCGGAGCAGAACTAAGTATTACGACCGCGAGACCTTCTGGGATGAGGTCCAAACGGGGCGAGCCAGAGCAGTGGAGGGCTCAATCGATGCCAGACATACGCATCTGTCATGAGTTGGTTAACAAGGCGGAGGTGTATGAGATTTCCTCTCACCTTGATTTAGATGTAAACGCAACCATCGGGGTGCTGGTCAGGGTCTGGGTTTGGGCCGACCAGCACACTACTGACGGATACTCTCAACATCACCACGATATTCTTGAGGCCATAATGGGTGTTCCCGGCCTGATCGATGCCCTTGATCGGGTCGGCTGGATTGAATTGGAGGATGTTGGATTTCGCCTACCCAACCTCGACAGGTACACGGGAGATGGCAGAACAACGAAGAGCCGAAGAAACAAGGCCAGGGTTGAATCCAAAGAGAAGACAAGAGGCGAGAACGGGCGTTTCAAGCCTAAAAATCCAGCATCTACCAGCACCACGCAAGGTGCTGGAACCAGTGGTGGTCCAGACCGTCCCCGTACCCGAACCGTACCGAACCGTACCGAACAGGTACTTACCAGCGGTGAGCGATTTATGGCTGGTCGTGATGATCGGGTGGATTCTGTACTACAGCCTTGGAAGGATGCCCTGTTGCTAGGATCTCCTGTGAGGGCCAGAGAGGCGATATACGGGGCTTTGAGGGGAAACACCCCCGAGAGCCTATTGAAAGCGTCAGAAGCCTATCTGGGCTCTCCTGCTGCTTCTGAGAAGAAGTATGCTTGCCGAGCCCACACCTTCTTTGCTGAAGAGCGATACAACATGGATCCAGAGGAATGGTCTCGCGGTGGCGAGGACGCTTCTGCGGCTACTGGATGGGATGCTTTGGAGACAAAATGAACAGCGAAATCGAAATCTTATTGACCGTAGCTTCAGTTGTGTTGGTTGTTGTATTTACTTTGCAGATAGCAGCTGCAATTAAGGAAGTTAGATGAACATATCTCCAAATGGATGGGATGAAACCTTCAAATTGCTGAAGGGGTTGTTTCCAGATGCAGACATAACCCAGGATCAGTATGACATTTGGCAAGATGACCTTGCCCCAATGAGTCAAGAGGATGTCCGAATTGCAATCAAGCAACATTGGCGCGAAAAGAACTGGAAGACCCCGAAGTTGGCGAACGTCAAGGGCATTGTCTATCAGATCAAAGAGAACAGGAAGCAGGAATTCGTATCAGGCGGAGAGGATCAGGAGGCCCAAGAGTACGAAGACCAGCAGATTCGGCTCAGCCAGGAGATGAGCTTGGATAGGCTTTTGCAGTGCGACCCCGTTTCACTTAAAGAATCCACAGAACAAGCAAGATCCAGATATGGCATGCTAACTTCAAGGAATACGGGTGACGATCCAAGGGACTGGAGCGTTATATTCAGGGCAGCGGTTGTTTATTGCATGGACGCTAATTTTGATGAAACGCGCACACCCCATAATCAGAGCATGCCTGCCCAGTGATTGTGTTGCATCTACTCCAGACAATTATGAAAAGCCTTGGAAGCCAATTCCGACAGTGTTTGGTGCAGACGGGCTGTACAAACTTGATTCTACGTTTTGGATCACTATTTCGCAGGCATCTAAGCGTTTTAAAGTTGATCCATCAACAATACTTCAGTGGATACGCAAGCAAGAAGTAGTTGCTATGCTTGGCGAGGTCGGGAACAGGGAGAATGTTTGGCATGTCGCAATCGAATCAGTCGAAGATAAAGTCAATTCCACAAGACGAGCGATTTGAAAACATCAAAGGCGCAATGCTTATGGGGGGTTTTAACAATGCACTTCTTGGTATTGGCAACCAAGCTGGTAAAGAACCAGTTGCTGTTTATTCCTACGACAAGTTGGTTGACGTATGCATGAAAGAAATGGATATGGACCACCAGACAGCCACTGAATACTTGAGTCACAACGTGGTCTGCGCTTATGTTGGACCAAGCACCCCACTCATTGTAAACGTAGTTCCTGAAGAACTTTTTGCTTGGTATGAAGCCGAACCTGTGGAGATTGAAGATGGCGAGCAGCCCGACGCAAAGGACATTGAAGCTACTTCGTGATTACGGGTTGCGCGCGGATGTTTGCGAGAAGTGGATTCCCCAGGCCCGCAAGCGTAAAGACCTGTTTGGAATACTTGATCTGGTTGCTATCGGTACTTTGGACAGGCAGCCAGTAACGCTAGGTGTTCAGGCTACGAGCGGCTCCAACCACAGCGCGCGTATCTCGAAATTGCTTGAGGCTGAATCTTCTGCTGAATGGATTGCTGCTGGCAATAGGTTGCAGGTGATATCGTGGACTAAGAAGGGCAATCGTTGGCAGCCGAGGGTTACTGAGTTGGTGCTGGATTCCGACGGCGTGGTTGTGGCGCAAAAAAAAGACCCCACCCACCGAGGTGAGCAGGGCCATGGCTAAGATCACGATCATTGTATCGTTTTCTCAGCCTTCCGCAACTCTGTGACCAGCTTACAACTCGCATCTTTCTTGCGATTGTTGTGTATCACCATCCCACCGTGGCGAAAACTGAATCGTACCTCCCCAGTTGCGTGGATTCCCTCGATATTCGCCCCCAATTTGCGCGCGTGTTTCTTGGCTTTGGACAGGCTCATGCCTCTTTTGGCCTTCATTGTTGCCACGTTTCACTCTCCATACTCGACAATTCTCCCTGATGGAACCCAGTGTCGATTTTGTCTGCAATCCCATACAGGATAGCTGATATCTTTTGCGCGCGTAGTCCCCTGTTTACTGGATTCTGCATACCCAGGTCTTTGTAGATCATGGCTTGAGCCATCAATTCTGGTGACAGGTCGGTTGCGAGTCTAGCTGCCGCTGCGCGGAGTGCGTAAACCTGCTCCGCTTCATGCTCAGGAACCAGTTCTGTTGAATCCCAGTTTGATAGCTCGACTACCGATTCGGTACTTCGTTCTTCTCCGTGTAGCTTGCGAACGTAAACCAGCCTACGGTCGGTGTGTATCACTACGCCGCAAGTGCGCGCGGGTATCGAGACTTCCACACGGTCTGAAGCGTAGCGATGGTAGGCGAGCTTATCCGTGTTGATCTGGATTCGGTCGCCGTTGTGATATTGGTACGGTATTGACATTTTGATTTCCTTATTCATGCTGAACATACCTTGACAATCTCTACGATAGACTCCGTTCCACCCAGGTCGCGGTTACGGTTCGCTTGTGCCATTGCGTTCCTGTATGCGCCCTCCTCAGTTCTTGAGAATCCACGCGCGGAGTAATCGTTGGTGTAACGTACACTCCCGTCTGCATACCATTCGGGATTCCATTTGACTTGATACCCCCACCGATAGTTGAATTTGCCCGTGTAGGAAAGTCTATCGCCATCACTAAATCGTGCAATTACTTTGTACATATTTGACTCCATGAAAAAGGGGCCGAGCCATAGGCCCGACCCCGAGTAAAGAGAAGCTATCAAGCGGTGATCAACGCGCCGTTGGTGACGCCAGATCGGGCTACGATAATTGTAGCAGCATGTGACTGCCACTCGCTAGCTTTGTCTGGATTTGTGGCATCCTGGGCAACCCGTGCAGCGGCCTGCGACAATCCCTCGCGTGTCGAAACGTAGTCTCGACAAAATACCGTGAGCAGTTCATCGCGTTCATCTTCGCTCAATGTGCAGAGCGTAGCGACGTTATCAACGGCGGCGGTGGGTGACAACACATCGTGCGAGGCGGCTACCCGTCGATTGATCCATGTGTTGACACGGTCCTGATCGAACGTGGCCGTGACGGCGTCTCCGATCATCTTCTTGCGCAACTGATGGTTGTGGGTAATCGTGTCTGCTTGCCAGATACCGGGTTCAAGTTTCTCGCCCAAGTGTCGCATGCTATGTACGGTTTCGAGCGTGCATCCATTGAAACAGATACTGTCGTACGTCTTGAATCGAACGTATGCGGAACCGTTTCCGGTTTCGCTGTTACCGATCTCGCCGCCGGGTAGAACCATATTGCCGTTCGCGTCCTTGAGCATCTTAAATTGATCCGGCCATGATTTCTCGTTGATGCCCATTCGATTCAGCCATTGGGGGTTGGCCATGCTTCCGGCATCAAAGAATGAACCGTCGCCCCGTGCGGGTGAATCCAGAAGGCGTCCCAGGCTCGGGCAACAATAGCTCATCCGCATGTTGTCATCGGTTAATTGGGCGGACATGACCCACCCCCCGTGGTTCTGCAATTCCTGCAATGCCGTGAACATTAGATCCTCATCATCGATAGCAAGGTATCGATCACTCAGGATGGCGCGTACTTGGCCGCGCAACTGTCGAACGAACCATCGGCGCGACTTGCTGTAGTCGTCTTGGCTGATCAAGCTGTTGAACATATCGACAGCGATATTCGGTCTCATGGTTGCTAGTGACTTGCCGAATCTAGCTGGAACGTCTGGATTCATGCGCGTGCATAGTTGCGTAACGGCCTTATCGCGGATTATCACACCCTCGGTGGATATGAACTCAGATGCTTGCGTTCCTGGCACGCTGGCTAGCAGTAGTTCCCCGGTGTTCGCTACGTTCACGAGCAATTGTCGCGGGTCAACTGTGCAATCAATCCGTGACGCCTGCCGCGCGCGTAGCTCTCCTGATAATTGTGAAAGCGTGCCTTCGCCTTGCCAATCTGCGCGCGTGTTTATTCCTGTATCGTTCATCGTTAGTCCCTTTCAGGGGTTGGGGGGCTGAATTGCCCCGTTCATATGTTCTCATACGATAGCATATCTGGCCACGATTGCAATAGAAAAGCCCCCGCCGTGTGGCAGGGGCTCGCGTTGATTGTTGCTGGATTTGGCTAGTGGGCCGGGTACACGATATCGACGAGGGGATCCGCGCAGGCTGTACAGTTGCCACACTTGGCCGTATCTGATGGGGTGCGATTCACTCCACAAGCGGCTGCAGGGCATACGATGCAGGATCGACCCGTGCGAGCCGTTCGCGTCTTGGCTGCTTGTTTCGCGGCATCGACCCGCATGGCCAACGGAATACCATTTCCAGCGACGTATGAACATGGCCCAGGAGCAGACCGCCACCGTCGCCAGTGCTGGCACGACTCACGAACTGCGACCCCCGTACCATCCAACGCTTTCCGGTATCGAGTGGCCTTGCGTGCGTCCTCAATAGGTAGGTGGATCGGCGTACCGGCCTTGACCAGTCGAGAGACGAACCGCCGGAAGCCCGACGGGACGCGAGCCGGGACCGAGCCCGACACGCTGAACCTGAACCACGGCAACCGCCACCCGTGCCGGTCTAGGTCATGGGCGGCGGCGGCTAATAGGTCGTTGGGGCTCGTCTCCCCGTGCCGCTGGAGCTTCCGCTGTATGTTTCCGCCCCGGCGGGCCTCCATGCGGACGGCATAGCATCGCGCCCCAGGCTCGCGGGCCGTTGTCTCTGGATGATGACGACATGACCGGGCGCAGTTGTCCCCGCCCGATGGGCAGAAGGACAACGCCCGAGCGGCTGATACCGCCTTTCCGAATGAGGACAATACCGGTTTCCGTTCAACTGTTAATTGGGCAATCATTGGCTGATGATCCCGCCGTTGATAACGGTCTCCAAGTCGCCGAACGTATCCAGCACCATGCCGTAGCCCTGCGCCCAGGCTCGGACACGCTCGACGCCTTTCACGGTGATGATTTCGGAACGAATGCCGGACGCGTCCAACGTGGCACGGGCCACGCTCAACAATAGCGGCCCCCTAATCTCGCTTTGGTAGGGGTATCCTGCTGTAAATCGTAGTTTCATGGGTTGCCTGACTTTCTCCGGCTGTTAAGGCTGCCGGATAGGCTCCCCCCATGGGCGAGGGAGCGAATCCGATAGCGTCAACTAGTAGCCGAGCCACTCAAGCAGGTTTTGGAGGCTGCCGCGCTTGTACCTATGGTAGGCATCGTGGAAATCGTTATCACATAGGTACGCAAGGTAAGAAAGGCCATGATCCTTGCACATCTTTTCTAGATTGGCCCCTGATAGCTTGAATGGCTCATAGTCACCGGCGGCGATGTCTGAGAGGGTAAGTACGCCCAATTCGATAGGCCCATCATCGTGGGCTTTTTCTATTTGGTGCTTGCTCATACTTCACCTCTCGATCGCTTGTTAATGAGGTCTTGCCGGTGGCCCAATAGATGCAACGCGCTATCAGCCTGGGAAACAGCGGCCGAGTCAGTACCGTCCATGATGGCCTCGATCTGGTTCATCGCTTGAACGTGGGCTAATTTGCTGATCTCGTCCTTGATGGCATCGACCGCATCGGGATGGGGCTTATCCTGTCTCAGTATTGTGATATAGGTCGTCATGATCGCATTCCATGATGGGACTACGTCAACGGTTTTTATGGATATGCTCACGCCTCACCTCGATTTCGAACGCGCTTACATACTCGAATAGCCAAGTGGACCGTAAGAGCTAATAGGAAGCACGCGGAGGCCATGAAGGCCGTGGAGGCCAGTAGCCATATAAGATCAGGCGTGGCGGTGGTTGTAGTGTTCATCGATTCTTTCCTTTTGCTGTTTAACAGCGGTTAGTGTGCGCATCTACTGTACCTCTATCGGATGAAGCTAGCCAGTCAATGCAGGGGAAAAGTGTACGAATGCATATAATGGAAGAGACCAGCTAGAACAGGGGGCGCAGGATGCGACGAGATAAGCAACGGGAGCAAGCATTGAGGGAAAGCGTGGGCCGGGCCTGGCTGGCATGGATCGAGCGGCATGGATCGCCACCGATACAACAGCAGCTTGCCGACGAGCTTGGTATCTCCCGTCATGCCGTGGGTCGATCGCTCAGGTATCTGGAGATCAGAGGAGGACCGGTCACGTCCGACAGTCGTCGAGCATCGGCAACCCTGGGCGCACTCCCGGCGGATCATCCAGCGGCGGAGCGGTGGAGAGAGGAAGAGAAGAGAAGGAAAGAGCGCACAATGGAAAGCAGTTGAGCTAGTGGATGGAACGCGGCGACGGCAACGGATCGCGGCTCAGCTCGACACAATGAGGAGGGGGGGGAGGCCCCCCAGTACGGATCCCCCGTATGCATATATATATCTGACCATTTGCTCGCACAAACATGCAGCTATTACTAGACCACGACAACGCACACTTACCATTGCCACTTATAGGACGCACACAGCTACCTGATGTGGTATCAGCACTTTACGAGGTACATCCAGACCGTCGTGGAGATGCTATAGGCGAGATATGGCTTGCACATAATGGCGAGCGTGACATAGCGAAATCCTTGCGCTCATGGTGGCGTAGAGAGCGTAATACTTCCCGTGTTTTGAATAGGCATGCCGAGCCTGGGTCTTTGCCTGAATCGGTATTGGCTAAGGCCAGTATTCCAGCGAGGAAGCTATGACTAGGCATGATGCGGAGACAGTGCGTTTGAGTAGCCGAGATTGGCTTGGGGTCGTGACATTGACGTTGACTGTTGTGGTACTCTTGGGTTCGCAGTTCATGCGTCACGACAGGTTGCTTACTGAGGTTTTGGTTAAGCAGCAGGCATTGGCTGACAGGGTTGAGATGATGGAAGCTCAGATTCTTAGGATTCCTGTCGAGCGGGAATGAGCCTCTCCGGCACATATTTTAGGGTCTCTTAACGTGGCAAAACGTGGTTTATATTCAAACATCCATGCCAAGCGTAAGCGGATTAAGGCTGGCAGTGGTGAGACGATGAGGAAGAAGGGGGCCAAGGGGGCTCCTAAGACTGGTGCTTTCAAGAAGAGTGCCAAGACGGCTAAGAAGAAGAAACGCTGATGCCTGTAAGGAAACAGAAAAGCGTGTCTTTGACCAAGAAGCACAAGAGCAAAAAGGGTGGTCTCACCGCTGCTGGTCGCAAGAAATACAACAGTGCAACAGGTTCTAAATTGAAAGCTCCTGTTACAGAAAGCAAGCCCACGGGCAAACGCAAGGCACGCAAGAAGTCGTTTTGTGCCAGGATGGGCGGGGTTAAGGGGTCTATGACAGACTCAAAAGGCAGGCCAACTAGGAAAGCCAAAGCTCTTAAGCGATGGAAATGTTGAGGGATATATGTCAGCAGAATGCAAGCATTACAGGGACAGGGTGAAAGACGGCGGTTTTGTGCGTACTGGCACAGAATCTGTGGGGCGGATTTTTCACATTGGGCGAGTTTCTAACCTGGATCCTGACCCTATTGTTGTATCTCTAGCGTACAGCGACACTCAGGATGGTGAACCTGTTCGGGTAGATACGGTAGAAGTCGGTCCTGAAGAAGACTTCTTTTTCAACCCAGAGGACTATGAGTTTGATATTGCTGCTGGTGGTTATGCCGAGCTTTATGCTTCTGCTCCCCACGGCGGCGAAGTTACTTTGTCCATAACAACGACGAAGAAGGCATGATGAAGCACCTTGTTTACTTTGCCCTCCCCCTCGTCATCTCGGGCTGTGCGGCGACTCGCCACATCCCTCCTACGAGATTGCCCGGCCCTGAGATGACGGGAGAGGTCGCAGCTACTGCGGCTAGTGTTGGGCTAGTCTGGCCAGTGGCTGTTGGTGGATTATTGGCCATACTTGCTGGAATTGCAAGTTGGTTTTTGGGCTCGCGTGCTGCGGGCATTGGACTTATGTTCCTGGGGGCTCTATTGGTTACGGCCAATGCATGGGCTCTCAGGGTATTAGATCATCTGGTTGTACCCTCTGCATGGATGTTTGGATGTGCGGGGGTCATGGGTTTGGCTTACCTTGGCGGCATGTTGTGGCAAAGGTATGCCTTCAAACAGCGTTTGCGAGCTAGAGGCGACTATATTGTTAATAGTGTGGCAGAGAAGGATCTGACGCCCGAAGCAGTCAAGAAGGTCTTGCAGCACGTTGGTGATCGCAAATTTGACCCTGAAGAAAAGGTAACTGAGTAATGGGTATTTCATGGCTTTGTCTGGCCGCTGT
>TARA_R110002074_G_scaffold328570_2_pt1 | contig 19990 bp, 17 predicted proteins | sample TARA_R110002074 | Tara Oceans TARA_R110002074 (sample SAMEA4397215) | marine metagenome | biome: Polar Biome; feature: [MIX] marine epipelagic wind mixed layer (ENVO:01000061); material: water (ENVO:00002006), including particulate matter (ENVO:01000060) such as... | depth 10-100 m | reverse complement strand
TTGAAGACTATTTCTTTTACCTGAAAAAATCAGACTCTCTGCGTATATTTATTACCTTGAACAAAGCTGAATCACAGATAACAGTACCGAATATATTGTCAAATATTACGGTTATTTTTAGTGCAGGCATGCTGGTTATTTTTAGTGCCCTATATTTATTGCAAAGACGCCTTTTGCTCTCTCCATTAGCCAAAATAACCCAACACCTTACAAAACAAAGTGAGGATGATGCAGTTTCAACGATCCCTTTCAAAGGAGAGGATGAGTTAGGAGAGCTGGTTAATCAATATAACGCGCTTATTGAGAATAAAGTAAAACATGACCAAGAGCTTGCAGAAACACACCAACATATTGATGGCATCACCAATACCGCCCCGGTCTTACTCTCATATATTGGATCTGACTTGCACTTCAGATTTGTCAATCAAATACACGAAGACTGGTTTGGTATACCTATTGAAGTATTTGTCGGCAATACTCTGGAAGATATTTTAGGCTCACAGTCTTTCGAGTCGATTAAGCCGGAAATTGATAAAGTATTAGCCGGTAAACATACCAGTTTTGAATCGACCATTCCCTATCAATACCTAGAAGATAAATCGGTCTACATAAACCTGATGCCCAATAAAAAGAGTGATGATTCTATCGATGGTTTTTTTGTGTGCATCGAAGATATCAGCGAAGCAAGGCGAAACGAGAGCAAGCTTGCAGAGTACGCCCAACGTCTTGAGTTTCGCGAGTTTGCATTAGAAGAAGAGAAAGTCATCGCTGAGCGGGCGCTCAAAATCAAATCCGAGTTTTTAGCCAGCATGAGTCATGAAATCAGAACCCCCATGAACGGTGTTCTTGGCATGCTTCACCTTCTGATGGAAACCCACCTAAATGAAGATCAACAAACAAAAGCAACGTTAGCAAAAACTAGCGCTGAATCGCTTCTAAATCTGATTAACGATATCCTGGATTTTTCAAAAGTAGAGTCGGGGAAACTTGAGATAGAACACATTGACTTTAACTTAATAGAACTTCTCGAAAACACCACAGAAGGTCTGAGTAAACTGGCTGAAGATAAGTCTATTTCCTTACTACTGGACACCTCAGAGATAAATACGGTCATGCTGAAAGGCGACCCTAGTCGCTTAAGACAAGTGCTCAATAATCTACTCTCAAATGCAATCAAATTCACACAACAAGGTGCAGTCACAGTCACTGCACGCCTTTGCGAAGAGCTAAGCGGCCAATATCGTTTAGTCTGTGAGGTTTCAGATACAGGCATTGGCATTGAACAAAACAAACTTGACTCTATATTCGACTCATTCTCTCAAGTGGATGCATCGACAACACGACAATATGGCGGCACAGGTTTAGGCTTAGCCATTGCGAGAAAACTCTGCCAACTTATGGAAGGTGACATTCATGCCTCCAGCTCGCCAAACCAAGGCAGTAAATTTACATTTACCGCATCATTAGGCCAGAGTGAACAACAAGACGACATATCGTATGCGCTAAATCTGGATCAAACAGACTGTATTATCCTTGACGCAAACCAAGCTAATACCGAAAATATGGCCAAGCAACTTTCAAAGTGGGGCGCTCAAGCTAAAACGATTTCCTCCCCTGAAGAGGCTATACGACATTTAAAAGCGCAACAAAACTCTAAACATCTTATTGTTTTTGTGAATTTAGAACTACCTGAGCAATCAGGCTTAGATTTCATCAAAAAGGTAAAACGTGAGACAACGAATGAGCATTTAAAATGTGTGCTGATGTCACCTTTATCTTTCAATCAAACTAATAATCAATTTAATGAGCCAGGTATGTCAGGCTTCTTTTATAGACCCGTGACCAAAATAAAATTATTCGAGGCCATACGAGCCATTAAAAATTTAGAGGCCGACACGACAAAAAATACACCTTCACCTATAGATGACATTGACCTGCCAAGCAATAAACGCGTCTTATTAGTTGAAGATACCCCCATCAATCAACTTGTAGTAAGCGGTATTTTATCTGCCTTCGACATTCAGTGCGACGTTGCAAACAATGGCTTGGTCGCTATCGATATGATGCTAAGGTCGAATAACTACGATGTCATTTTCATGGATTGCCAAATGCCCGAAATGGATGGTTATACAGCCACCAAAGTGATCCGTGAAGGAAAAGCCGGGGAATATTATCGATCAATCCCCATCATTGCCATGACAGCAAATGCGATGAAAGGTGATGAAGAAATATGTTTAAATGCAGGTATGAACGACTATATAAGCAAACCTATTTCAGCTCAAATTATCAAAGAAAAATTAAAAATCTGGCTAGTATAGGGTTTAAAACGAGTTTAACGAAACGGACAATATAATATGAAACTATATGGCACTAAAAAATCACGATCTTTTCGCTGTGTTTGGGCCGCTGAAGAAGCTGGAATTGATTATGAATATATTGAAGTCGCACTCGGTAGTACTGAATCTAATGGCAGCCAAACAGACCATTACAAGAAGCTCAATTTCCAAGGAAAAGTACCCACCTTTTGCAATCACGGTGTCACCTTAACCGAGAGTGGGGCTATCGTTAATTATTTGGCAAAGCTAAAACCAGAAAAAAACCTGATTCCTGCTGACGACACTCCTGCGCGCGCACATTATGACCAACTTGCTTTTTTTGTGCTGTCAGATCTCGAACAAGCCTTATGGACGAACGGAAAACACCGCTTTGCCATTCCAAAACAATACCGCATTGCTGATATTCTTCCGACTACGCATTGGGAGTTCGAAAAGTCTCAAAAAGCATTAGCCAGGCTGATCGGTGAACACCCTGTCGAGTTTGCATTAGGCAAGCACTTTACGATGGCAGATATTTTGATTGCGCATACGCTTAACTGGGCAGAAAGTTTTAATTTTGACGTTTTACCAGGCTTTCTTGATTACAAAAATAGACTCTATAGTCGGCCAGCATGCATAGCCGCTATGGAGAAGATAGGGATATAATGGTAAGAATTAATACCCATGATCAGGATTTCGGGAAATACCTTTTGGTACGCGTCAAAAGGTATTAAAACCTATTCAGTTTCCTAAGCTTTTTGCTTCGTTTTAAAATCTTCTAATGATTGATTTGCAGTAGCACGAACTTTTGATTTTAAGAACGGCGCCCAACCTAACAACATACCGGGTAAACCAAGTGCTTGCGATGCCCAGCTCCAAAAACTGAAGCTATCCTTTTGTTTCCAGATTTTGCCATCTTTCATTTCAATAAGCGTATCAATTCGGTTATGCACTTTTCTACCTGTTCCTGAAAAGGTGTAAATAGGCTCCCAATGACACGTTACATGGCCGGGCGAGCGGGACCTTACATCCTGAAAGGTCATGGTCATATCTTTGCCACGATAACAAAGCATGGCCCACATATGACCAATATCTTCACCCTTTAAGGTAAAGACCTCATCTTGAAAAGAGGCGTCCGGGTGATAAAAAGATGCCATCGTCTGGGCATCCTTATGCTGAAAGGCTGTGTAAAGCTGTTTAACTAAGTCTATCTCTTCGCTCATGGTGTTTTTATCCCAAGTTTCTTTTAGTTGCATTAATAGCGTAGCTTAAAAAAACAACTAAAGGTAAATAAGCTAATTAAATGACACCACTCTTAGCCTTTCTAATTCTGAAAGCACTTCGTCTAATAAAGAAGGGTTCTGGATAAAACGTTTAATTTGCTTCATGCCTTGTGTTGCAATAGGTTGAGGGTTATCTCGATCATAATATTGAGATAAGCCTTTAGCCGCTCTTAGAATATCTGCACCTATGCCTAAATACTTATTTTCCTGATACTGTTTATTTTTTTGAGGCGCTAACATCCCCAGAGATTCGTTAAGTTCAAACTGGATAGATTCATTAGACATAAAATTTAAGAACACAGCTACATCTGCTTTATTTTTCGAATTACTTGGAATAACTAACAAGTCAGTCGGTGCTTCTTCGAAGTAAGGCATCCCCTCCACTAACTGAGGAAATCGAAATAAAGAGAATTTTTCGCTTAGTGTATCGGGAATCTGCGATGTCCAAAAATTCCCCATCAAAAGCATGCCTGCCATGTCTCTATATAAATATGGCAATGCAGCCTTCCATGATTTATCAGCATGAGATTCAAGAAAATAACCTTTCTCAACCAACTGGCCTAAATAGTTGAAAACATTTCTAATCCGACCATCTAAATAAGACACCTCACCTCTTGTGAGTGCTTGATGAAAACCTAAACCATTGAGTCTTAGGTTCAAATAGTCAAACCAGCCGGCCACCGGCCAGTCATCTTTTGAACCCAATGTAATAGGTGTAATGCCTTCGGCTTTTAACCTTTCACAGATGAATAAGAATTCTTCCCAAGTCTGAGGTTCAGACAGATTATATTTGGTAAAAAGCGCTTTATTGAAGTAGATACCCCAGTTGTAATAATGAATAGGCAGGCCATAAGTTTTACCGTCAATCGCAGCAGCAGATCGCGCACTCGCCGTAATATTTTTATCCCATTGATAATGTTCCCATAAATCATCGATAGGCTCTATCAAGCCTTGGCGAACAAATTCATTTAAACGTCGCCCACCAAACCAAAATATTACATCACTTCGAGAATCGGCCTTTAACCAGAATTCAACGTGCTTTTTATAACTTTCTTGCTCTAAGCCCTGAATATTGACTTTGATAGAAGGATAATGACGCTCAAATTTACGAACCAATTCAACGTAAGCATTCCGTTGCTCGCCATTTACAACCAGCAAGGCAAAGTTAATCTCACTTTTTGCGTATGACATTGAGCTAAAACTTGCCACCACAGATAACAAAGCAACGAACAAACACTGTTTTAAGCCCATCATTTTAAATGCCTTAATTTAATACTTATTATTCGAGTATAGATAAGAATAATCAAAGCATTACTGTTGTTAGATAATTACTGTTGTTAAAAAACATCTAAGAAGACACTTTGATTAGCCTTTAATGGCCGAATCTAACTTGAGCTCGCTACTCTGGTGTTCCACATTCAGCTTGCGCTTTTTCATCTGTTTTTATCCAGTATTTTGCAGGTATTTCTTGTTCAGCATCTTCAACCATTTTATGAATTTCTTTCAAATGCGAGACAACATAACTTCGCATTTTGTCACCCTTTTCACTTAAACCATGATAAAGCTCAAACGTGCTACTTCAATTTATTGATATCCATCAACACTTCCTTCATATTTATGGGGTATAAATGACTTTCAGATGGCACATCAATAAAACTAACAATACAAGCAGCCTATGAACCTCGAACAAATCATACAAAAAAGTTGCGCTTGCTTTGCGAATGATCCGAAGCGGATGATCGATATTCTGTGGTCTGTACAGGATCAACTAGGCTGGATTAGCCCTGAGACAATGGTACTCATTGCCAAACATACAAATACCTATCGGGTTGAAGTGGAAGGTGTGGTGAGCTTTTATTCTTTTTTTCACCAGAAACCTCAGGGCAAATTTATTATTTATTTGTGTGACGATATTATTGATCGCCATGCTGGCATGTCCGACATTGAACAAACCATTAAAGAAACACTCAACATAGAGCCTGGGCAAACAACAGATGACGGTTTATTTTCGTTTCATCATACACCTTGTATTGGTATGTCTGACCAAGCCCCTGCCGCCTTAATTAATCATATTGTCGTCAGCAAACTCAGCCCGACTAAAATAAAAAAAACCCTGCAGACACTTAAAAAACATGGCTGTGTCGATAGTTTGTTTAAAGGCACCAACCCATCTTATCTAGACCTCGTTCATCGCATGGTGAAAAGTAATATCCGTAAAGCGGGCGCTCTTTTATTAGACAAACACATGTCTGAATCCGGCTTAGAAAAAGCCCTTAGCCTTTACCCCAATGAGATTATAGATACACTCCAAGCATCTAAATTGAAAGGGCGCGGTGGCGCGGGTTTTAGTCTCGCGACCAAGTGGCAAACAGCTAAAAACACAGAGGCCCCCGAAAGTTATGTAATTTGTAATGCCGATGAAGGTGAACCAGGAACATTCAAGGACAGGGTTCTCTTAACAGAGCGCGCCAATTTAGTCTTTGAAGGCATGACCATTGCGGCCTATACCATTGGTAGCTCGCAAGGTATTTTATATTTACGTGCAGAATATCGTTATCTCCTGCCCCATTTGGAACACATTCTTGAACAGCGCAGACATAAAGGTTTACTCGGACAAGCGATTTCATTTAATCCTGAAAACAAAGCTATTTTCCATTTTGACATTCGTATACAGCTAGGCGCAGGTGCGTATATTTGCGGTGAAGAAAGTTCCTTGATTAGCTCGTGCGAAGGGAAGCGTGGCGAGCCTAAAAATAAACCCCCTTTCCCTGCTGAAGTTGGTTACTTGGGCTGCCCTACCGTCGTTAACAACGTCGAAACATTTTGCAATGTGCCGCTTATTTTTGAAAAAGGCCAAGAATGGTTTAATTCAATGGGTACCGAAGAAAGCAAAGGTACAAAACTATTAAGTATTTGTGGTGATTGCAGCAAACCTGGCGTCTATGAATTTCCGTTTGGCATCACTGTTCGTGAAGCATTAAAAGCCGCTGGTGCCAGCGATGCTGCTGCGGTTCAAGTCGGTGGTGCAAGTGGTGAATTAATTGCTAAAGCAGACTTCGACAGAAAATTGTGTTTTGAAGATTTACCCACTGCCGGTGCCATCATGATTTTTAACCAGGAACGTAATATCCTGGGCATCGTTGAATACTTCATGCAATTCTTTATTGATGAAAGCTGTGGTTATTGCACACCCTGTCGGGTGGGAAATGTTTTTCTTCAACAAACACTTCAAAAAATACGCCAGGGTTTAGGCGAAAAGTCTGATCTCGATTATCTAAAACAATTGAGTAAAACTATTATTCAGACCAGCCGCTGTGGCTTTGGACATACTTCTCCAAACCCTATACTGTCTTCCATGAAGAATTTCCCACTGGTCTATTCTGCTTTACTGAAAGAACACAATGATGGCCTCCAGGCAGGGTTTCATATTGATGACGCTTTAAAAGAATCCAGAATCATCGCGAAACGCCGATCGATGCTTTATGACCCTGAGCAAGAAGCCACTGAAGAAAAAGAGAGGCCGGTATGAGTCTCAAAAAAAATATCGTTTCAGACAAAAACACGCCCATTAGTTTTACCCTAGATGGTAAAGACTATAAAACAGAATCGGGGCAATCCATCATGCAAGCCTGCGATGGCTTAGGCATTTATATTCCGCGCCTATGTGATGTTGAAGGGCTTATCGTGCAAGGTAGCTGCCGTGTTTGTTCCGTCAAAGTCAATGGGCGCGTGGTTGCAGCGTGTACCCAGCCACTTGAAGACAAAGCCGTTATTGAACACCTGTCTGAAGAAATTGAAGGCTACCGGAAAGATTTAGTCAGCATGTTATTTCATGAAGGTAATCATCTTTGCCCCATTTGTGAAGATAGTGGACATTGCGAACTGCAAGCCATGGCCTATCGCTTCGGTATGGCTGAAGACAGAAACTATCCTTACCTTCAGCCTGTTAGACCTGTTGATGCTAGTCACCCTGATATCGCCCTCGATAATAATCGCTGCATATTATGTGGACGCTGTATTCGTGCTTCGCGTGATATGGATCAGAAGAATATTTTTGAATATATCGGTCGTGGCATTCATAAACGCATTGCCGTCGATGGGGATTGTTTAGCAGAGACATCAGTCTCCATTGACGATGCTGCCATCTCTCGTGGAATATGTCCTGTCGGTTGCATTATTCGAAAAGGTGAAGGTTTCTATGCACCCGTTGGTACGCGGGAGTATGACAATGAGAAAATAGGCACAGAGATCGAATTACACTCAAAGAACTCTCAGCGAATTCCTGTTCAGCTTATTGATCCCATCGCGATGAAAAAGCAGACTAAGGAGCCAAACTCATGAAGAAGAAACACATCGCGACAACCTCTTTAGCAGGCTGCTTTGGCTGTCATATGTCATTACTGGATATCGATGAGCGTATTATCGAATTAATGACACTGGCAGACTTCGATCGCTCACCCTTGAACGACAAAAAAAAGTTCGACCAACGCTGTGACATTGGCCTAGTTGAGGGGGGCTGTTGCAACGAAGAAAATGTCCATGTGCTCAGAGAATTTCGCGAGAATTGCGATATTTTAGTAGCGGTAGGTCAATGCGCCATTATGGGCGGATTACCGGTGATGCGAAATGCTATTATGCATGCAGAAGACCCGCTAAGGGAATGTTTAGAAGAAGCCTATAGCGGCCCCAAGCTAATTAACATCGAGAATCAAATACCCAATGACCCTGCTCTGCCTTTGTTATTAGATAAGGTGTATACCTGTGCAGAAGTCGTAAAAATTGATTATCAGATACCGGGTTGCCCACCCTCGGGTGATACTTTGTGGAGTGCATTGAATGCGCTCATTCACGGAGAAAAACCTAGCTTGGACTATGCTTTAATAAAGTTTGATTAGACATAATACTACGCTCATTGAGCCTGTCGAAATGTCTACGGTGAAACGCAGTGTTTAATTTGCAAGACCCTTCGACAAGCTCAGGAAGCGGTAATTGATGCTTAAAATAAGTGCCATTAGTACCAGAGACAAGTTATGACCACATCCAAAGCCCGCGTTCTTGAAATCTCACCCATCACCCGTGTCGAAGGCCACGGTAAAGTCACAGTGCATTTGGACGAACATAATCAGGTCAGTGAAGCACGTTTACATATCGTAGAGTTCCGGGGTTTTGAACGTTTTATTCAAGGTCGGCTTTTATGGGAAGTGCCCGTCATTGTCCAACGCTTATGCGGAATTTGTCCTGTCAGTCATCACTTGGCTGCTGCTAAGGCAATGGATATGATAGTAGGAGTCGATCAACTGACACCTACCGCCGAAAAAATGCGTAGACTCATGCATTACGGGCAAATTCTGCAAAGTAATGTGCTGCATTTTTTCCACCTAAGTTCACCCGACTTACTCTTTGGCTTTTCTGCTCCCGCTGAAAAACGCAATATTTTTGAAGTCATCAAAGCCTTTCCAGACTTAGCCAAGCAAGGCATTCTAATGCGCAAATATGGCCAGGAAGTCATTCAGGCAACTGCAGGAAAAAAGATTCACGGCAACACCGCTGTGCCTGGAGGCATTAATAAAAACTTATCCATTGAAGAACGAGATGCCTTATTAAAAGATATCGACCAAATCATTCAATGGTCTGAAGATGCCGTGAATCTGACTCAAAACTACACACAAGAAAACCTTGGTGTTGTAAAAGGCTTTGCCAACTTCGACTCTAGCCATATGTCTCTGGTGCGAGCAGATGGTGCCATGGATTTATATGATGGAAAACTAAGAGCAATCAATGCGCAAGGCCTGCCTATTTTTGATCATATGGATTACCGGCAATTCGATAATTATATTATGGAAGAAGTGAAACCTTGGTCTTACATGAAATTTCCCTTTATTCGCAGCCAAGGCAAAGAGGATGGCTGGTATCGTGTCGGCCCACTTGCACGGATGAACACCGTAGATTTTATCGATACTCCCCTCGCCAATAAACACCATCAACTATTTAAAGCTTTTTTCGGTAACAAGCCCGCGCAAATGACCCTGGCTTATCACTGGGCAAGAATGATCGAAGTACTTCACTGTGCAGAAATGATCAAAGTATTGCTCTTGGATACCGACTTACAAGGAACAGACCTCTTATTAAAAGGCGAACGTCGAGAAGAAGGTATTTCGGTGATTGAAGCCCCCAGAGGCTCCTTATTTCATCATTATAAAGTCAACGAAAACGATCAGGTCACCTACTGCAATTTAATCGTATCAACCACGCATAATAATACCGCGATGAACATGGCCGTCACCGACGTGGCGAAAACCTATCTTTCTGGTCAAAAGAAAATTACCGAAGCGATGCTAAATCATATCGAAATTGCGATTCGTGCCTACGACCCTTGTTTATCTTGCGCGACCCACGCGCTTGGGCAAATGCCGCTGAAGGTTGAAATTTATGATGCAGATGAAAAATTGATCGATTCTGCCAGCCAGTTTGTATCAAAGCATCCTTAATGAACGCTATCGACCCTTCCCTTTCAAGTATCATTATTGGCTACGGCAATCCTGGCAGGCAAGATGATGGTTTAGGGCCCGCCTTCATTGACAGCTTTCAAAGTAAAACCAATCACACAATAAAGCTTCAATCCAATTATCAACTCACTGTTGAGGATGCCTTAGAAATCGGTAACTACGAACAAGTCATTTTTGTGGATGCCAGCATCGATTGCCAAGCCCCGTTTCTATTAGAAGAAATAAGCGAAACTAACGACACCGGTTTTGGTAGCCATAGCCTGACACCACAGGCACTTATTCAACTGAGTAATACGCTTTATCAACATTTTCCAAAGTCTTATATATTGGCCATTCGTGGCTATGAATTTGACCAATTTGAAGAAAAAATTTCAGACACCGCGAATGAAAATCTAAACTTGGCCATCCACTATTTAATGAGCCAATTCAATGCATGAACTATCACTCGCAGAAGCGATGTTGGACATTATAAAAGACCAAGCTAAACAAGAAAATTTTAGTAAAGTCACCAACGTAGTTTTAGAAATTGGCACACTCTCGCATGTTGAAGCCGATGCCATGCGCTTTTGTTTCGATGCAGTTGTCGCGGAGACACTGGCTGAAGGTTCCAGGCTAGAAATTGAACGCATTCCAGCAAAAGGTAAATGTTTAAATTGTAAAAAAAATAGCTCGATGAAAACCCTGTATGACCCTTGTGAATATTGTGGTGAGTTTGGCTTAGAGCTGATAGAGGGCAATCAATTGCGGATAAGACATTTAGAGGTGCAGTAAACAAATCAAAAATACGCCTAGAATGTGTCTGCCATTAGTTGTATCGCTAACGGTCTGTTTGCATCTTATTTTACTTTTATAGGTATCTTGGTAGTATTTAATAAACTGGTATCGATAGGTAATAATGAACGCTTTTGCCCTTTATTCTAGCTCTTGGAATTTATTCAATTTTAGAAATTTATAAGGTGATGAATATGTGTACGACATGCGGCTGCTCGGGAGGTCAAACAATATCTGCAACTCCAAATACTGAAAAAACATATCACCATCATGAACATGAACATAATAGCCGCTTGCTTGAAGTCGAACAAAACCTCTTAAGTAAAAACAATCATTATGCTGAGCTAAATCGGCAGCGTTTGTCTTCCACGAAAACTATTGCCTTTAATCTGGTTTCCAGCCCTGGATCCGGTAAAACAAGTATTCTCACCACAACAATTAACGAACTAAAGTCTCGTTTTAGTGTGGCTGTAATAGAGGGTGACCAACAAACAGATCAAGATGCTAAACGCATTCGTGAAACGGGTGCCAAAGCGGTTCAGATTAATACCGGAAAAGGCTGTCATTTAGATGCGCATGCCGTTGGCCATGCGCTTGAAGAAATCGACTTAAAGCAAAGCGATTTCGTAATGATAGAGAATGTCGGTAACTTAGTTTGCCCTGCCGCTTTCGATTTAGGAGAGAAGGCCAAGGTCGTTGTATTATCTGTCACTGAAGGTGAAGATAAACCCCTCAAATACCCCGACATGTTTCATGCTTCTTCGTTGATGCTGATTAATAAAATGGATTTACTGCCTTATGTCGACTTCAACTTGGATCAATGTATTGAGTATGCGCGAAGGATCAAGCCGAATATCGAAGTCATTTGTCTTTCGGCAAAAACAGGCGAAGGTTTAGATGAATGGCTGAACTGGCTTTCTAGTCAGCGAATTTAAGACCATGCAAACGCATGTCAGAATTCGACTTAGCGGCAAAGTTCAAGGCGTCGGCTTTCGGCCTTTCATATACACGCTAGCCAATCAGCTTAACTTATCCGGCTATGCCATCAACCTTATTTCCAGCTTAGATATTTATCTTTATGGCGAAAAAGAAAATATTGAAACATTCGAAAATAAACTAATTAACAATGCACCCAAGCATGCTTGTATATCGACACGAACGAAGACACTTTTATCTGAGCCTAAACCGGCTTATCACACCTTTGAAGTTAAACATCAGCAAGTAAGTTCCAAGACAGCAACATCAAAAACCACAGCCCTTATTCCGGCAGATAGGGCGCTATGCAAAACATGCTTGTCTGAGCTCTTTGACCCAAAAAATCGTCGTCACTTACAGCCTTTTATCAGCTGTGTTGAATGCGGGCCCAGAGCCAGCATCACCCATCGAACGCCTTATGATCGAGTGAATACCAGCTACCAGCATTTCAATGAATGTCTTAGCTGCCAAAATGAATCAACCAAGCTTGTTCAAGGCCATGCGCATCGTTTTCATTCACAGACAAATGCTTGCTGGCAATGTGGGCCGTCGTTAAGCCTATTCCATAAAGGCCAAGAAATCTTTCCAGTTCTCGAAAATCAAAGAGAAAAATATAGTGACTATTTCAGCAAACTTGCCGACGCCATCAATGCTGGCAAGATTATCGCCATTAAAGGGCTAGGCGGATTTCATTTAATATGCGATGCCAGAAATTCTGCCGCTATTAGTAAATTAAGAGCATTCAAACATCGCCCCGAAAAACCCTTTGCGGTGATGGCGCTTAATACTGCTTCGCTCAGCGACTTTGTGCATATTGATCACTATACATGTGCAGAATTAGAAAGCGATGTGGCACCAATTATACTCATCCCTAAAAAAACATCCGCCAATTTGGTATCTGAAAAGCTTGCACCCAAGGTAAGCGACTTAGGCTGTATGCTCCCTTATACGGGTATTCATTACTTACTGTTTCATGCCTTACTGGGCAAGCCGAAAGGCTATGACTGGCTAACAGAAGCCCATAAAACTTTATTAGCTATCACTAGCGCTAATCTCCAAGGTGAACCTTTAATCACTAATAATCATGAATGCATCGAAAAAATGGCTGACATTGCCGAATATATCTTGTGCCATAACCGCGATATTTTTTTACCCTGTGATGATTCTGTGATCCAAAGCGGCAGCGCTGAAATAATACCTAGCATGATGATTCGCCGGGCACGTGGTGTTGCACCAGAACCGATTCAACGACCTTTCCCAGGCAAAGCCGTGCTCGCGTTTGGTGCTCACTTAAAACATACCTTTTGCTTAAGTGATGGGCAGCAAGCATTTTTATCGCCCCATTTAGGCGAGCCAGAAAGCATAGCCAGTTATCAGCATTTTGAAGATTTCTTGGAGATTTATCTTAAGCAGTTTGCAATTAAACCCGAGGTAATTGCGTGTGACATGCACCCCGATTTTTTTAGCTCACAATATGCTAAAAAATACGCTGAAAAAAATAAACTGCCATTAATTCAAGTGCCTCATCATCAAGCGCATCTTGCCGCCGTGCTAGCGGAAATACATTTGCCTGAAAATACAGCTTTTATTGGCTTAGCACTGGATGGTATTGGTTTAGGTGAAAGTGATGCTAAAACAGATAATCCGCTTTGGGGGGGCGAGCTTTTTTTAGGAAAGTTAAGCACTCATGCAGATATGAAAACTGAACTTAAGTTAGAGCATCGTGCGCAAATTTCAAAGCTAAGTTTACCGGGAGGCGATAAAGCAACGAAACACATTAGTCGAATTGGTTTCGCTCTTTTCGATTCATTAAAGAATAGCAGCCACTCAAATTTCGAAAAGGATTTTTCATTATCATCAGACCTTAAACAATTTATCCAGACAAACCCAGCCAGTTTCCCGACAACAAGCTCTTTAGGCAGGTGGTTCGATGCAATTAGTTCTTTACTCGGCATACGACAAAGCGTGAGTTACGAAGGCCAGGCAGCCATGGAATTAGAAGCACTCGCCAAGACCTATGGCGATTTGCCTCAAAGCAAACAACTGGCAATAATTGATAAACATGGAAATCTGGATTTGTACCCTGTGCTGCCAATTATTTTGACGGCTAAGTCAAGCCAGGAAGGTGCCGCAATGTTCCATTCAGAAATTATTGACGGACTGTTACGGTGGTTAATTAACGCTAACCAAACATATGCTACCCAGCATGTTGTATGTTCTGGTGGTTGCTTTCAAAATAGAATAATAAGAAATGCTTTATTAGAAGGCGCGACAGAAAAAGGTTTAATCTTGCATTACCCAAAACAAGTACCCGTTAATGATGCGGGGATCAGTTTAGGGCAAGCGCTTATTGCATCCTTAAACTAAAACGATTCATAAAATAATAAACAAGAGCTGACTTATGTGCTTAGCCATTCCCGTTCAAATTGAAAGCGTCTTAGACAATGACCTCGCCTTGGTCAATTTAGGCGGTGTCAAAACCCAGATTTCCATCGCCTTAATTGATGATGTAAACCCCGGTGATTATGTCATTCTTCATGTTGGCTATGCCCTGAATAAACTCGACCAAGAAGAAGCCGAAGCCACTTTAGCCTTATTTGCCTCGGGGATGGATCAATGAAATATTTAAATGAATTTCGCGATGGCGAGCTGGCTAAGAACCTGATTAAACAAATTAACCAGGAAATACACGCTGATAAAACATATCGACTTATGGAATTTTGCGGCGGCCATACCCATACCATTTTTCGTTATGGTATTCCTGACATGCTGCCCAAGAATATCCAACTTCTACATGGACCCGGTTGCCCAGTGTGTGTTTTGCCCATGAAACGCATTAATGCAGCTATTGAATTAGCTCAACAAAAAGACACTGTTTTATGTAGCTATGGCGATATGCTTCGTGTGCCGGGTGATGCCAAAATGAGTTTATTAAAAGCCAAAAGCCAAGGCGCAGATGTGCGAATGATTTACTCACCAGCAGAGGTGGTAAACATTGCCCGACAAGAACCTGAGAAAAATGTTATTTTCTTCGCGGTAGGTTTCGAAACAACGACACCGCCAAGCGCGGTTATTCTTGAACAAGCCATTCAATTAAAGTTGAAAAATCTGTTTATATTCTGTAATCACGTTCTTACTCCACCGGCCATTCAAGGTATTATGGAGCCCGCCAAGCTTGTAAATGAGTCGATTCTGGATGGTTTAATTGGCCCTGGGCATGTGAGTGTCGTCACGGGTTATAAGGCCTATGAAGTATTGGCTGAACGCTATCAAGTACCCATTGTCATTTCAGGTTTTGAACCCTTGGATATTCTCCATTCCATTCTGATGCTGGTTAAACAAATAAACAAATCCCTGTATTGTGTAGAAAATCAATATACTCGCGCAGTTAATGCAGAGGGTAACCTGAAAGCACAACGCTTAATTGATAAGTACTTTGAGCTGCGAGACTCATTTGAATGGCGTGGTCTGGGAGAAATGCCTGACTCAGCGATAAAGATTCGGCCTGAATTCAAAAATTATGATGCCGAAGCTCAATTTAAACTTAGCGAATCTAAAGGCATAGACAATAAAGCCTGCGAATGCCCTGCTGTATTACGTGGCCAAAAGAAGCCGACTGAGTGCAAATTATTTAATAATCCATGTACACCTGAAAATCCTTTAGGGTCTTGCATGGTCTCGTCTGAAGGTGCATGTGCGGCTTATTTCCAATATCAAGCTTATTAGGCTTTCCACTATTTTCATAAAAACACCTTAAGGAATACCTAATGTCTCTAGACTATCTAAACGGCAGCGTAGAAATGGCACACGGTAGTGGCGGCAGAGCCTCTTCAGAATTAGTTAATGAACTATTTTTACCTGCCTTTGATAACCCCATATTACGAGAATTGAATGATCAGGCAACGCTGACCTTATTGAGTAAGCGTATCGTGATGGCGACAGACAGCCATGTTATTTCACCCCTGTTTTTCCCCGGTGGGAATATTGGCAGTTTAGCTGTATACGGCACCGTGAACGATGTAGTTATGTCCGGTGCGAAGCCTCTTTACCTAAGTGTCGGGTTTATTCTGGAAGAAGGGTTTGGTTTGTCAGAGCTTAAAAAGATCGTGGATTCTATGGCAAAGGCTGCTAACGCTTGCGCTATTAAAATAGTCACAGGGGATACCAAAGTTGTGGAACGGGGCCATGGTGATGGTTGCTATATCAACACGACAGGGATTGGGTGCATCAATAATGATTTGAACTTGTCACCAGCCAACATTCAAAGCGGTGACAAAATTATAGTAAGCGGCTCTTTAGGAGATCACGGCACAACCATTTTAGCCCAACGACAGCACTTGAATTTAAGCACCGAACTTCATTCAGACTGCCAGCCGCTTCATGACCTTGTAGAGCTGATGACTCATAAGGTGCCCGAAATACGCTGCATGCGAGACCCTACTCGGGGTGGTTTAGCGGCTATTTTAAATGAACTGTCTCAACGCTGCGGTTATGCAATACAGATTGACGAAGTTCAAATCCCCATAAAGGGTGAAGTCAAAGCGTGCACTGAATTACTGGGTTTAGATCCTTTATATATCGCTAACGAAGGTAAATTAGTTGCTTTTTGTCCAGCCGATAAAGCAGAAAAATTACTAGCCATTATGCAAGCACACCCTAAAGGGAAAGAGGCGGCTATCATTGGAGAGGTATTAACTGACAAACGCGCCATCGTTGAAATGAAGACAAGTTTTGGCGGTAAACGCATTGTAGATTGGCGTTATTCTGACCCCCTGCCAAGGATTTGCTGAATCACACCTTATTTCTAGCTTTATGTATCAAAGCAAAACCACCAACAATAAGCACAGCGCCAACCGCAGGAAAAGCATAACCCGATTCGCCTGCCATCAAACTGCGTAAAAACACAAACGTCACTGCGGTGGGCGCAACATAACGAACAAGAATCTCCCAGCAAGATAGCCAAGCGAAACTAGTCGCCATTTGCTCACTCACAATATCACGACTAAGTGACCAGCCAACAAACAAGGCGATTAGAACACCCCCTAAGGGCATCAGAATGTTGGTCATAAACTCTAAGGTATCAAATGGACTCTTTCCAAATAAGTCATGTGTAAATGATTCAGATTCCCAAATATTGAAACTAAATACAGTTAATAGCCCTAATGCCCAACAGCCCAACCCCATAATAACAACGGCTTGAGGCCGACTCATATTAAAGCGTTCGATAAAATACGCTGCGACAGGCTCAACTAAGGAGATGGCAGATGTCAGCGCAGCACCAATCACAAGAATAAAGAAGATACCACCCAGGATGCTGCCACCGGGAAGATCTGCGAACGCTAAAGGCAGGGTAACAAACATAAGCCCCGGGCCTTGCCCAGCCTCTAAACCTTGCCCAAATACTAAAGCAAAAATCGCAAGCCCCGCCACCAAAGCAACTAACGTATCAACAATCGCAATAGAAATAGCGGTACGCGTGAGCGATTCCTCGGGAGACATATACGCCCCATAAGCCATAATGGCGCCCATACCTAAACTAAGCGTAAAGAAAGATTGTCCCATGGCATCAAGCCACCCTTGAAGACTTAAATCCTCAAGATTAAAGGTAAACAAGAAATTTGATGCCGCAGAAAGATCACCTTCTATGGCAGCATAAATAAAGACGATGATCAGGATTATAAATAAAGAGGGCATCATAAAACGTAAGCCGTTTTCGATACCTTTATGAACGCCCATTCCAACAATTAAAACAGATAAACCTAAAAACAAACTGTGGTATAAAATTAATAAGCTGGGTGATGCTAATAACGCATCAAAACCAGTCACAATGACCTCGGCACTGGCACCCGATAAACTGCCGCTAAACATCAAACCGGTATAATGAATAGCCCAACCTGCAATCACCGAGTAAAAACTCAGAATAATAAAAGCTGCCATCACCCCCATCCAACCGATTACTTTCCAGAGCGAATGACTATTATGAGAGGAAATTAAGTCTTTCATGCCCATAATCGGGCTTTTGCGTGATGCACGACCTAATAAACTTTCTGCGATTAAAATAGGAATACCGACAGCGGTGATCGTTAAAGCATACACTAGAATAAATGCACCACCACCATTCTCACCCGCTAAATAAGGGAACCGCCAAAGATTTCCCAGACCGACTGCTGACCCGACAGCAGCAAGTAAAAAGGTTCCTTTATGTGCCCAGACTTTTGGCTTACTCATGGTATTTATTCCATTACTTTTAGTGCGATAGATTGAATTACAAAGAATTTTATTTCTTTTTCTTCAACTTATTATTCTCACTTTCTATTTTTTTCTTCATGCGTTTAAGACCGAACATTACAAAGAGAATGGCAAAAGGTACAGCCAGACCCGTGATCAGATAGCTATTCGAAATCCAGCCCATTGTTTTGGCAGATTCACTGACATATTTCACCAAGCCAACAAGGTAATAACTAATCGCCGCAACGGACAAACCTTCTACTGCTTGCTGCATCCTTAACTGTAATTTTGCACGGCGATTCATTGAAAGCAAGACATCTTGATTCTGAGATTCAATCGTCAAATTCATTCTTGTGCGCAACAATTCACTTGCTCGATCAACTCTTGCAGAAAGACCATCTAAATCTTTTTCGATTGTTTCACAGGTCAGATAGGCAGGCGTTAAACGACGTTTTAAAAATTCGTTTAATGTTTGAAGGCCTCGGACTTCTGTTTCATCTAACTCTTCTAACCTACTCTGCGCTAAACGATAATAAGCTTTGGTGGCAGAAAAGCGATAGTTTGTATCTGAAATGATTTTTTCAATATTTGCAGATAAATGCGTCAATTTACCGAGTAAATCACGCTCATCATCTAAATCTTTAATGTCAGACACCAACTGAATAATATCTGAAAGTTCAAGATTCATATCCCTAATAGTAGGGGCAATTGTTCTCGCTATTGGAAAAGACAACAAGGCCATCATTCGGTAGGTTTCTAATTCTAATAAACGTCGAACCAACCTGCCCATCTGACATGGGTTAAGGCGCTTATTGTAGATGAGAAACCGCCCCATATTGTCACTATGGATTCTATATGCCGTCCAAATTTGTGCTTGTTCATCACTCACATAACTACTCAGCAAACGATGTCCTTCAAAATACCCACGCAACTCATCCCGATTTTGTTTACTTTCTGGAACTTGTTGAATATCGATGTCGACGCCACTTATCACCTGCCCAGGTATTTCAGACAGCCAATCAGAAGGAATAAGCGATAAACCATTTTGTTCAAACACAGGTGCGTCAACATTATGAATAAAGGTATAGGTCGAAAATTCAGTATGTCGCTCCCAACGAAACTCAAAAGCGCCGAAGTCCTGATAAAAGCAACTTGCTTGATGAGTAGGCGGACTTAAACTATAACGCGCGCACAGACCACAGAGATGTCGATATTCTTCAAGCTTGTAATCAACACCTTCGTCAATAGCGTCATGAATAAGCGTGAGTTGTGAAATTTTTGCCGGTGAAGATATAACCGGAAAAGGCCGAGTATGCAGTTCATTAAATAACTGATCACGCTGCTCGTGAAAGTTAAGATGAAGCGTTTTAGTTAACTTAATAGCCGGAATTTGAGCACTTTCTGTAAGAGAATCTGAATCCATCGTAATAATTACCTGAAGACCAAAACGATGGCGACTCTAGCATATTATTTCAGTTAAATGTTAGCTGTAAAACATTTGGATATGGACCGACTTTTGAAGCGTTAGAACGAGCATAAAACTTACAACCCAAAAATATAATAACAGGCTAAATAGTGCCGAATCCAGTCAGTCGAAGATACCCGAAAAAAGTAAGATTTTACCGGATAACCAACGTCTTTTTTAATGTGTTTGCAGCCACTCAGCTCTGTCGAACGCGTTTGTGTTACTTTGATTTCGGACGCAGGTTGCAAGCCCCCTCTGAAATTTGTGTGTAAAGTAATGTAACTCAAGTCACAGCATTGCCGACTAAATTATGTTCTAATATCTGTCTAACATAAACCTACCAATCATATTTCGAATTAAGTACACCACGAAACTAAACAGGGATATTTTTCATGAGTAAATTACTACGCGGCTTAATTACAGCTGGTATTCTGGTAATCAGTTCAG
>TARA_R110002074_G_scaffold320842_1_pt1 | contig 20011 bp, 16 predicted proteins | sample TARA_R110002074 | Tara Oceans TARA_R110002074 (sample SAMEA4397215) | marine metagenome | biome: Polar Biome; feature: [MIX] marine epipelagic wind mixed layer (ENVO:01000061); material: water (ENVO:00002006), including particulate matter (ENVO:01000060) such as... | depth 10-100 m | reverse complement strand
GCAGTTGTCGCAAACCTTAGGAGAAGGGAAATATCAAATAGAGGGGGCAGGGCACCATCCTCATCTATCAGAGCAATTGGACTTTGTCGAATTAATTAGAGGCTTTGCCTTAGAGCTTGAACTCAATGTAGAACAAGAGTCAGTAGAATATGAATATCCGAGTGCAGCTGAACAGCCTGCTTAATAGATCTTCCTAGGATTGTCAGCGTGTGATCTTCTTCCTAGAGCAGTATGCACCAGGAAGAAGATTGTTGGTCATAAGAAGGCTCTTAATAACAAGACTTTCAATAATACGACTCTCAATAACATGACAGCATCTGAAGGCTTACCCCTTTTAGTAGACGCCTATCTTAAATATAAGGTAGGTAAACAATGCCAAGAATACTTAGTTCAGAACGAGTTATCGAATACTCTGTAGAGTTCAAAGTAAGAGTCGTTAAATTGACTAATGAGCTCGACGTCAAAGCTATCGATATAGCTAATGTGCTTAACCTTCACCCGATGATGATATATCGCTGGCGGCAAGAATACCGAGAAGGTAAATTTGTTGAAAAGCCTTCCAGAAGAATCAGTATGACAAAGAAAACTACCAATCCAGCAAAAGATAAAGCTAAAGACAAAGAAATTACTCGTTTGGAAAAAGAACTGGCGTCGCTTAAAAAGGAGAATGATTTTCTAAAAAAGTGGGATCGGTATCTGAGGGGTCAAAAGAAGAACGATTCAGATTCATAGCTGATAATCGTAATGCTTTTGGCACCAGATACCTTTGTCGTTGTTTATGTGTCTCTTCATCCGGGTTTTATAAATGGTTGGATAGACCAAAGTTTGCTCGTGATACCAATAATGCTAAGCTGGTCGTTGTGCTAAGAAATATCTTCGAAATGCATGATGGCAACTATGGTAGCCCGAGGATTCATCGTGAACTTGTTAATCGTGGTTTGAAAGTGAATCATAAGCGTGTTGCTAGACTTATGCGGGAAGAGCGCTTGGTAGCGAAAGCAGCAAAGCTATATCGTAGAAAGGCGCTTGCAGCTAACTCTTGTACAACTGTTGAAAATCTCAAACATAGAATGCCCTTACCAACGGCTCCCAACCAACAGTGGGCCGGGGAGGTGAGCTACCTAAAAGTGAACGGTCGTTGGCAGTATCTGTCTGTCATTTTAGATTTATATTCGCGGAAGGTTATCGGTTGGTCGCTAGGAGAAAGCAGAACAACTGATCTGACGTTGGAATCTTTAAATATGGCGCTTGATACACGAACAGTTGGTACAGGTCTGATATTTCACAGTGACAAAGCTGCGGAATATGGTGCCCATATTTATCAGAATAAACTTCGTTCAGTCGGGATTAAGCCAAGCATGAATCGACCAAAAACCATGACAGATAATATTCATGTTGAATCGTTCTTCCGTACATTCAAGACAGAGTCTTTTCATGGTGAGATATTTGAAGATGAGATACATCTTTATGACGTTACAAAGTGGTACTTGGAGGAGTATTACAACACCCAACGGATGCACACTTCATTAGGCTTTAAAACACCAACGCAGTATGAAAGAATAGCTGCATAATATTAAGTCTACTTTTAGGGGGGAGCCCTCTCTCGCTAGTCTTGATCAATCAAGTCGTAAGCGTTATTCACCAAGGTTAAGCCCGCGTTGTTTTTGAAACTCATAATCGATTCAGGATGGAATTGCACTGCCGCGATTGGGAGTTCGTTGTGACGAATCGCCATGACTACACCATCGCTGGTTTCAGCGGTAACGGTCAAATCAGCAGGCACTTTATCTGTGATCGCGAACAGAGAGTGATAACGACCTACACGCATAGTGTTGCCTTCAATGTGATTGAATAGACCTTTCCCTGCTTCAAGCACATTAATATCTGCCGGACGGCCGTGTTGCGGTAAAGACAAAGTGCCGAGTTCGCCACCGAAGTATTCGACCAAGCCCTGCAAACCTAAACACACGCCGAAGATAGGGATCTTCTTGCTGACGACCATTTCAATGGTTTGTTTTAACTTAAAGTCCTCAGGACGACCCGGGCCAGGGGAAAGCACGACCAAATCAGGATTGATTCGATCAAGCTCTGCCGCCTCAAAGCCACAGCGCAGTGTTGTGACCTTCGCGCCGGTTTGACGGAAATAGTCTGCCAAAGTGTGTACAAAGCTGTCTTGGTGATCAATCAGTAAAACCTGTTTCCCGTCACCCTTAAATTTAATGGCGCTTTCGTGCTCGTCTTTAGTTTGAGCCTCTGTGCCCTTAAGCGCGCGAATCAAGGCCGACGCTTTCAAGTGCGTTTCCAAGTTTTCATCTTCAGGGTCTGAATCATACAGCAGGGTGGCACCGACTCTGACTTCTGCTACGCCGTCAGCGATCCTGACAGTACGCAGTGTTAAGCCGGTATTGATGTTGCCATCAAAACCTAGCTTGCCCACAGCGCCGCCGTACCAGCGACGGGCTGACTTTTCATGATTTTCTAAAAACTGCATCGCACCCAACTTCGGAGCACCAGTAACGGTAACTGCCCAAGTATGACTTAAGAAAGCATCGAGCGCATCATAGCCTTCACGGAGATGACCTTTTACATGGTCGACCGTATGAATAAGGCGAGAGTACAGTTCAATTTGGCGTCGACCTATGACTTCTACGGAGCCGGGTACACAGATTCGAGATTTGTCATTACGATCGACGTCGGTACACATCGTTAGTTCGTTGTGGTCTTTGTCAGAGTTAAGCAAGGTTTTAATTTGCTCTGCATCCGCAATCGCGTCTTCGCCGCGTGAAATCGTGCCGGAGATTGGGCAGGTTTCGATAACATTACCCGTTACGCGAACAAACATCTCTGGGGATGCACCGACTAGATATTCTTGGTTGCCAAGATTCAGAATAAAGCCATAGGGAGAAGGGTTCACTTCTTTAAGTCTAAGGAATACTTCTGAAGGCTTATCTTTGCATGGCAAAAAGAACGTTTGTCCAGGTACGGCTTCAAATAGATCGCCGCGTGCAAAATACTCTTTGGCGGTTCGCACGATATCAGCATATTCACCGTCTTCATGGTCACATTCTTGCGCCACTGAATCTGCTGGAACATAAGTCGTTTCAGCACCGGTTCTGGGTAAGCCCGCGGTGCTTTGTCCATCAACTTCGAATTCATAGTGGAACAGATGCGCTTCTTTTCGCTCGTGATCTCGAATTAATATGCTATCGGGAAGATAGAGCAGGGTATCTCGTTGGTCATCTTCACGTTCTAGTTTGAGTTCAATTTTCTCGAATTGAAATGCGAGGTCATAACCTAGCGCACCATATAGACCGAGGTGTTCATCTTCTTCGCTCAATAAACAGGCGCGAATCAAGCGTAACGCACTGAAAATAGACGGCTGCTGGCTTCGCTGTTCTTCAGGAAAACGTTGAGTAGTCTCTCTAATGCTCAGTGAAACGTGTTCATCGGTGGCGTCGAATGCATCAATAAAATCGGCCGCTTTAAGCTGCTTGGCAAGTGCCGGTAAAATGACTCTACCACGTTCGTTTAGCGCTTTAATATTGACTTGATTTAAACGCGTAGAAATTTCGAGCATTGGATCAATAAAGCCCATGTCCCAACGCTTGTAACGATTTGGATATTCATAACTGGATGAAAACAAGCAACCCAAGTGCGTATCAAGCTTCAGAGCGAGTTCATCCACTGCATTATGATAACACTGAGATTCAACCTTCCTATGCACCTGCAGACCGCCTGCAGTTTTATATTGTTTGTCCATAAGCATTGATTAACACTCCAAGTTAAGGCTAGGTATTTCGAGACAAGATTGAAAATAAGATTGACCGCGTATTCGATACGATGCCACGCTGTCTAAAACGCTGCGTATCATACGCGTTAAGTCAATTAAAGCGCAAGCGATGAGGTTGTTAGAATGCTTAATTGGGCCGCATTATAGTGAGTTTTCCGGGTTTGTTTGATAGTCAATCACGCCTTGGTTTGCGCGGTTACTGTCTTTTGAAATGACTCTACTTTGAGAATAGTAATCGGATAATCTGCTTTACATCATCTAGTGCTCTGTGGACAATAATTTCGTTCTCAATAGAGCTTTCAAAACCACGTAAGCGCGCATCTTGTATAACTTGATAGATCGATCCAATTGAAAACTTCGGAGTCATTCCTGCTTCATCAAACAGCTTGAGAAGCCATCTTTGGTCATACTCAATTGCATCGGAATAAATAGTCTTGCCAGCGAGCTTGGTGTTTAATCTTGTGCTAGCATCAGCAATCGAGACACCTTCCTTGTGTAAGGTATTTCGTGAAATATGATGAATTTCCTGTTCCGCATAATCATCCCAATGTGTCCATGATTCGCTCGGTTTTATCAGAAAACTGTCGAAGCAATCTGGATCATCACTGTCTTGCCAAGCGATTTCAATCGGGTAGCTTGCATCAGACAAACCGCTCGCCTCTACATCAAAAATGATCATGAGTTCTGGCCTCGTGACTTAAATACATTAGTTTCTGTATCAGTTATTGTAGCTTCTTGATTAATCGCTTCGCCCAATAATCAGCCGGGTTTGCAACATCAGCCGGCATCCTATGTTGCATAAATTCTACCTGACCAAAATCTTTTGCCACCTTGGCAAGTTTATCCTTTGGCCAGCTTCCCGAGTTTTCGACGATTAACTTCAACACCTCATTAACTTTTGCCTCGAGGTTACTGCTCTTTTTAGAATCCAGCCTAATTAGAACAGTCGAGATATGGTGGTTAATGCTGCGATCAACTTCTAGAAGCATAGTTGTACCCTTTGAGCTTTCAATTGTCGCGATATATGCGGATCGTGAAATCCCACTACCAAGTTTGGAAAACTTCTTTTTGCCGCATTCGGGAAGCTCAAATATACCCGACGAAATATTGCAGGATGGTGCAAGCTGGGAAACCCTCAGGATTGCCTTTTCTATGTCCTCTAAATCACCGTCATATTCGCCATCGCAGGCGTTGAGCCCATCTAGAATTAAAGGTTTTGTGTCACCGCCACTTTGTGACGCCATTAGACTTACCGCCTGATGATTAATTTCATTGACCTCTTCACCTTCAGTATCAGATGAAGGTTTTGAAGACTGTGTTTTAGTTGGCGTTTCTTCTGAGGGCGTTTTTTCCGCAACTATCACACTTGAATCGAAGCCCAAAGTCGTTCTTGGAATTCGGTAACGCTTAGGAGCACTATCAAACTTTGCAGAGTAAGCGTAATCTTCAATGCCAATGTCCAACTGGCTTCTAAGCTTTTTCTCATCTGATTCTCCGTCTCGGTCTCCTGGCTTAGATGCATTTCTTTCCTTTAACTTTGGATGGGTAAAACTCAAATATTCAAACGGTAATCTTAAGCCGACGTATCCGTATATTTCCTGTGCCAATAAATCATTTCCGAAACGTTGACACCCGACCTTAAGCGTAACATCTTCATAAGATGGAGGGTGACACCATAAGCACCTTTCTGCGGCCGGTAAAGAAAGGGTATTTGTATATATTTGCGACCAGGATTTTAGTGCCTCTAAATCTGAGACCATCCACGAAAAGTGCACTACGAAGGAATTGTTTAGCAAACTAACGGGAATCTGCTTCGTAAAATGAATCTTACGCTGCCTAACAATACTCGGCTCAAAGTATTCGTAAAGATAGCTCAGACCGCTCGCACTCAGTATGCGGTTAATATAGAAATTGCTCGGCGCAAACAGTGATCGAATCAGTTCATGGGAAGGCACAAACAATGTCAGACCATTGGCAAGATGATACCTATGAAATATCCCTTTAAATTGGTTAAAACCTTCACCGAGATAATTAGCTATATTTGCAGGCAATTCACTAGCCGGAACTAAATTACATTGTGATAGGTTCTCTAACCTAACTGTTACGACAGAGCCTTCAACCTGATTAGTAATGTGCCCATCTGCATAGATTCTTCCCGGTCGTAAGTATGGAAGGAGCTCAAGTGGTAGTTCTTTGGTGAAAGTGGTTTGATTTGCTGAACGTACAAAATTTGCGTTGATTGATGCTTTCGAGCGCCGATAGAAAAGGTTGGATAATGATCTAAGCGCGATTGGCTCCCTTTCGCCAACCAGAAGTGGTGATAATTTCATAGTTTTGCAGTGCTCGATAGCGTTCCGTATTAATAAGGCTCAGTATTTGAGGCGTTAACTTTCTGATACCTATCTTACGCTGTATTTGCCAGTCCTTTAGTTTGATAAGGTGACGCTTTTCGTTAGCAAATAGCCACCGCAATTTCCTAGTGATGTACTCATCGTTTGTTTCAACAAGCGACTCGAGTAGTTTCAAGCTCCTGGGGAAGAGCTTTGCTTCCTTTTCTAGCCAAGATGGTTTATGTGTATTGTTGATCAACCGAGTTTTGGTAATTCTCTTCGGGTAGTCATCAGCTTCAGTTAAGCGGGTTTTGGTGTCTAACAATTCTCGATATAGTTTCTTGTCTCTTAAACGCCAGTCAACGCTTGTTTGAGGTATCCTATGAAGCTGCTTGGTAGAAGGGCTATTGTTGGCTAACCATTCCTTGTCTTCTCTGTATAAACGCATATACAAACCGGGTTCTAAATTACGCAGGGATGATTTCGAACGTCCCGGGTATTGCTTCTGCAGATTCAACCAATCTGCTCTATTCTTTTTCTGAGTTGGCTTGTATGTTTTTCGCCTCTTATATCCAGTTCGCCAGCGAATTTTTATGCCCAGCTTTCGTGCCTGATCTGCGACTGTTTTTGGATCTACACAGAGCCTTCTCGCACACTCACGAAGCGAGTAGCCTGCACGAATAACCGCTTTGAGTTTATCCTTCCACAAGGCTCCGAAATCAACAACTGACGTTAGTAAAGGTTCAAGGTCACAATCTTGCGTTTCTGTCTTGTCTTTATTTTGCGTATAGGTAAAGCCACATGCTTGGCAATGAAATACACCTATCGTTTTATTGCTTTTTTGATCAGTATGAAAGCTGAAGTTTGAGATGACTGGCAACTTATAATGCTCGCAAAGGGGGTTGAAACATGGCCATTGGCCTACGCCAAAAGGAATGTCGTTTTCTAACAAGGGCTGAAAATCACGTAGTGACGCAAGCACTGTAAGATGCACCACAGGATGAAGCGAGTAGACGCGTTGCGTATTTAACTTCGCGATACTTTTCTCAAATTTTTCTATATCGATATGCGAGTAAATAGCGTTAAACTGGTTAATATGTTTTTTCGCTAGCTCTACAATCTTTTTGATGTTGAATTTACTACCATGCTTGATCAGTTTTTTCTGACTCAATAACTCCCAGTAGTAATTTCGTATATCAAAACCATCCTCTTTTTCAAAGCTGGCGTTGCTCAGCGCTTGAAGTAGATTATCGAGCTCAGGATCTCGTGATGGTATACACACTAACGAAGATGAGCACATGCAATTGTTTTCGTTTGCTGCCTCAAAATGAAACTTCGCACTCGGTAAAAACTTAGCAGTACTACTAACCAGTTCAACCCCATGCTTCTCGCAGTATCCCGGTAATGTGAACTGGTGTGATCGGTGCCAATAATATTCGCCATACTTATCATGACTCTCGATGTTACAAGCAGGGCAAAATTTTAAGAAACGCGGAGCTTTTACCCATGACGCGACACTGCCAATACGCGTATGTACAGTGTTTCCCGCTTCGCCTAACATTGCATTCCGAATCTTTTGACGTAGGGTTAGTTCAAGAAAAGGTCTCCAAAATGGAAAGAGCGTATGCTTGCTTAGCCAATTCTCAGGCGTTGGTAAATTTAGCGCTCTTAGGCTGAATGAAAGTGCATTGAGGTGACTAGGAAAATCAACGACGGCTGCGACATTCTCTGAGGAAAAAAGGGCTTTGAGGGAAGACTTAATACTCGTAGTACGCATATGCTCAAAATATCGAGCAATAACACTATACAAAAGCTCATCTTCATATGGTTGGGGAAAATAGCGCAACATCGTACCACCTCCTTGCTTAAGTATAGCTCAGTAACGAAGTACTAACTCAGAGGAAAGGTTTCGCTCAAGAGATTCCAAGCTTTGTCATTTTTATGTATAGCTCATTGATTGAATAGAGGTATACATAATTTCGACAATTGTCATTATTATGTATAGCAGACTGAATGGCTTGAGCTATACATGATTTTGACTTTCCAATAAATAACGGAAAGTACAGGCTGGCATCAATTATCAGGAAGAGAAAGCTATAATGGTTGATTTCAAGCAAGAACCAACACTAGAAGAAATGTTGGAAGAGTGCATTCACGCTCGTTCTAAATATCGAGAGCATGTTGTTTCTAGGTTAGATGATGCGCTGGTTGCATTAAACCGTGGCCACTCCGTCCCAAAAGATCCACATGCCCCCTCTCTATGGGTTCTTACTAAGGATGGCATTACGAGGCGCTTCAGTGGCTAATTTATTCACTTAGTTAAATACGCTCTTTAAAGAGACAATATAAGTGATACAAATGACCACCATTTCTCGTGACAAAAGAGAAAATATTATTACTTATCAGATAATTACATGAGTCGGAAGTGATATTTAAAGTGATATATTATTGAGTATTTAGAGGCTTCTTACGTCGAGACCGGGGCTTTTGTTGATAATTATGCGAAGGCTTCACTCCAATCTTTCACCGATTTCTAAAACAGGTCTGAGAAATTCCTGCAACTTATCTCGTTTTAGTCGTGCCATTCACGTAATCCATTACCTGTTACAATTTACGCATTTCACACCACTCTTTGGCGAGTCGATCAAAATCAGAGGCATTAACTTTCAGCTTCAAGCGAGTCTCTCTACCTTTAATGAGCTCAAGGCAATCGACAGAATCAACATATAAATTAATTTCTTCAGAGTCTTCTATTTCGTCAAAAACACCATCAGGCCCGATAGAAAGCTCACCGCTTTTAATTGAAGCATTTCGTTTATCAATCATATATCACCCGATCACGCTGACTTAGTACCGTCTGTTTTCAGTGCGCGCTTATCAAATGTTCACGGAGTAAACAGTCAATTCTCCTTCACACCAAACTACTAGGACGCCTGATGGAAATCTAGTCGCCAATAGATGAACAATTAACACCATCAACTAACGCACTGGAGGTACATTTCTGCTCATTCTCTGTAAAATGATAGCGTATAAATAGTATCCGAACTTTCTGCTGGCCATCCAAATATATATCTAATTTAATCCTTTTCTTGACCAATTATCCAAATACTGTCTATATCTTAAGTATACAATCAAGCTTGAAATGAGCAGCCCTAAAATTGTTGAGACGCTAGTGGTTACCGAAATACATGACAAACACAGAAGCTCTCCTTCTGAATTAAGTAACGATTCTCAAATCCTCTTAGCCGAGGATCATGAAGTAAATCAGTTGGTTGCTGTAACCATGCTTGAAATGTTGGGGTATACGAATGTCGACATTGTTGAAAACGGTGAGGACGCTATTCAACGGCTCCAGGAAAAGAAATACGACATTGTTCTGATGGATATCAGAATGCCAATTTGTGATGGTATAGAAGCATCACGCAGAATACGTCAAAATTTTAACTATACGAATAAGGTTTCAGCTAGCTTTGACTCGAATATACCGATAATTGCACTGACTGCAAACTCCTCTAAAGAGGATATCGAAGCCTGTTTGGAAGCAGGTATGAACGGATATATTTCTAAACCATTAGACATGAAACAACTCGAAGATGAAATAAGAAAATGGGTTAAATAGGCTTGTTTCCCACGTCTTTATATTCAGAACCACTGACGTCTCGTTATTATTTAACTTAGCCATAACGCCATGCCAAGTTAATACCGGCTAACTCACAACCGCTAGTAAAGCAAAGCTTTCCTTAGCGTTTGGCAAGTGCATGTGATTATGACGAGAGCCAGACACCTAGTACTGCTCTAAATGTTGCACAGCTTGAAACCATGTCAGATATTCAAATGACCAGTGTCACTGTACCCAAGATAGCCCAACGACTTTTCAGTCATAGCGATACGCTTAACGAGGGCGTTGTTATTAATGATAGTTAGTTGGTTATGATTGGGTAGAGGCAAATATTAATTTTGAACCTGGTCTTGGAATGAAACATACCGATCTAGTTTACCTCTATTAGCGTCCAATCTTTAACTTTAGGATTAAAAAAGCCAGATTCCGTATATGGGGTTCAACTACAAAAGCGGTAAAAAACGCCCACTCACCCGACTTAAGTTATTGATATAAAACAATATCATGCGGTCCATTTTTTAAGAATTTATCAAAAATTCAGACATCTGTAGATTTTTGGTTAAAACGCTCAGCCTGAATCTTTTGCGATCTCCGGGCTAGACACAGGCTGCGCGTAATATGTGCTGATTTTATCGAACATTTCATTCTTGACGTCTAGCTCAGATTTTAGCTTGGCGATTTCAATATTTAAATCCTGTTGTAACTTAATGGCGTTAACAAGATGCTTCTTGGCTTCAGTTAATTCCTCTTCTTGTCGCTTTGCAAATATCTGTTGTTCCGATTTCTGGCTGGTTAACGTGGCGTTCTTGTTAAGGGCGGTCGATAGCTGTTTTTCCAGTAAAGTAATTTTTGTATCCAAAGGCGGAATAAGCTTTCGTGTCTCACTTATTTCGGTAACAAAGCGGGCATTTTCTTTGTTGAGTTGAGTAATCTCCGATAGTTTGATAGACAGGGTTTGGCTCAAATGACGTTGCTCTGTTTGTAGCAGCTGAACTTGCTGTTCATGCTGGCGTTGATCCTGATCTCGCTGTTCCTTTACTGCCCGTCGGTAATGTTCTGCAGCGTCACGGGCGTGCTGATGCTTATCCTCAAGTGACTGGATGCGCTTATCTTTTTCTTCAGCTAAGGCGATTAGGTCAGTAACTTCTTGCACTATTCTTTGATTTTCAATGGTTATCGTTCTTAGTTCTTTATCGGCTGTGAATCGCAACTTTTCAGAATTTGCCAGTTCGTTCTTCAGCTTTTCAATAATTTTTTCTAATTCAGAAATGCATTGCTTCTGTTTCGCATCTTGTTCTTGCCACTCACGTTGTCGATTATTTTGGCGCTCTTCAGCTTCCTTAACGATGGCGTTCGCTTCCATGTGAAGATTTGACGCAAGATTGGCCACTAAGTTTTTAATGTTACCGCTTAATAATGCCTCATCATCCAGCCTAGCGCTTTCAGATTCTTCTAGCTCCTTCAAGTATCTATGGATGGTGGTCTTCGACCCCGTATTGCCTAATTCAATACGTATCGTATCGATGGACGGATTTTGCCCTTTTGCCAGGATCGCATCACGCGCTTCTTTGACGAGTCTTTTATTGATTCCACCACGGGCCATCATGCTCTCCTATTTTTTCATACTGTATTACGTACCATGTAGATACATACTATATTAATAGTTCCAGTTTGAGAAATATAGCGTTAAACTGACATCCAATAATCGGGCATTATCCTATGCTATAAGCTTTTCTCGCCTGAATCAGGCTCTGTTTAGTATGAATAGACCCTTTTGTCTGAGCCTTCCATTTAACGAGTACCGTGATGCGTAAAACCCAGAAACCTTCCGTAATAAGTGCCACCCCAGAGCAAACTCAGTTGGTTGAGGAAATTCGACAATTAATTGAAGAGACTAAATCGTCTGTTGCTGTCGCGGTGAATGTGAGCATGACCATGCTGTACTGGAAGGTAGGTCAGCGAATTCATAAAGAACTACTGGGTGGCCAGCGGGCATCTTATGGCGAGGAAATTGTTTCTATCGTGTCGGGACAACTACGAGATCATTATGGACGGGGCTTCTCCGAGAAAAATATTCGTCACATGATTCGTTTTGCAGAGGCTTTTCCCGATGAATCAATTGTCTCTACACTGTGGAGACAATTGGGCTGGTCGCATTTCAAGGAAATCATTTACCTGAAACAGCCGCTTCAAATGCAATTCTATGCCCAAATGTGCCGACACGAACGCTGGAGTGTCAGAGCTCTGCATTCGAAAATCAACTCCATGCTGTATGAGCGTACAGCACTATCTAAGAAACCTGAAGAGCTTGCACTCATCGAGTTGCAAGCACTGCGGGATAGCGACAAGATGTCGCCCAACCTGGTGTTTCGCGACCCCTATCTACTTGACTTCCTGGAGCTGAATGATCGCTATCTGGAAAAAGATCTAGAAGATGCCATCTTGCGCGAGTTGGAAAAATTCCTGCTGGAGCTAGGCACTGGTTTTGCTTTTCTGGGTCGCCAAAAACGGATTCAAATTGACCAGGAGGACTTTTACATCGATTTGCTCTTTTATAATCGCCACCTAAGACGCTTAATCGCGATTGATTTGAAGATCGGCAACTTTAAAGCCGAATACAAAGGGCAAATGGAGCTCTATTTGCGCTGGCTGGATAAGCATGAACGTCAGCCAGAAGAAGACTCCCCCCTTGGAATCATCCTGTGTGCCGGCAAAAGGCAAGAAATGGTTGAGCTCTTAGAGCTGGATCAGTCCGGCATTCACGTTGCTGAATATCTAACGGCGCTACCCTCGAAAGCACTGCTGCAAGAGAAACTACATAAGGCGATTGAGCAGTCTCGTCTTCGTCTGGAAAATCGGGGCAGTGATGATGAGTAAAATTGACCAATATATCCATGCCGCAACTAGGGAAAATACCCGAATCAGTTATCAATCCGCCATTCGCCACTTTGAAGAGACATGGGAAGGTTTTCTACCCGCCACCGCCGACAGCGTAACCAGGTATTTAGCTAATTATGCAGACACTCTGACTATTAGCACATTGAAATTACGTCTGGCTGCCTTATCCCAGTGGCATATAGACCAGGGCTTTCCTGATCCAACCAAGGCGTCCATGGTTAAAAAGGTGCTGAAGGGGATTAAAGAGTTGCATCCTGCTCAGGTAAAACAGGCCAAGCCGCTAAAAATCGATCAACTTGAGCAATTAGCGATCTGGATGGATGAACGTATCGAAAAGGCGAAGGCCGCTGCCGACCATAAAATGCTTTTGACGCAAACGCGCAACAAAGCCCTGGTGCTAATAGGGTTCTGGCGAGGTTTTAGAAGTGATGAATTAAGCCGTCTTCAAGCCGAACATATTCAGCTTGTACCCGGTGAAGGCATGACGATTTTTTTGCCTAGAAGCAAAGGGGATCGGCAAAATCTGGGGCAAGAATTCAAAGTGCCTGCTTTGAGTCGACTCTGCCCCATCAACGCTTACCAGGAGTGGATTCTGTTGACCGGCATGCGTGTCGGGCCGGTATTTTTCGGCATCAACCGTTGGGGGCAAATCTCGGATCGCGCATTAAATCCCAACAGTATTATTATGCTGTTGAAGGGATTATTTCGAGATGCTGGCTTGCCAGACGCCGATAGTTTCAGTAGCCACTCGTTACGCCGAGGGTTTGCGTCTTGGGCCAGTGACCACCAATGGGACATTAAATTATTGATGGAATACGTGGGATGGCGGGATATCAAATCGGCTATGCGTTATATCGACACGAGTGATAATCTTGTCAAAAATAGAATAGAACGGGCCTTAGAGTAAGGTTTCCGCCAAGCGTCAACATCACTCTCAATCCAAACAACCCAACAAGAATAACAACAATGACTAAACTCGCTATCCTGACACCGACGGAACAACGTATCTTTGATACGCCGCCGAAGATTCACAAAATCGATCGACCCCGCTATTTTTCCGTTTCACCTGAAATCAGGCGGTTAGCCTTTAACGCCCTTAGAACTGACATTAATCGAGTCGGCTTTATACTTCAGTTAGGCTATTTCAGAGCGTCCGGGAAGTTCTTTGTTGCAGAAGACTTCCGTAAACGCGATCTTCAATATGTGTCTGGCATGCTGGGCATCGATAAAAAGATCGACATCCAGCATTACAGTGAAACATCGCGTAAAAACCACAGGGAAACAATTTTGTCGCTGTCAGGCTGGACACTGCCCGACGAATCAGATGACAAGAAGCTAAAATCTCAGGCGCAGTGGTTTATCGAGCAACAGCTTGCTCCTCGAAAGGTTCTTAAGGCACTGGTAGAATATTGCTGGAATAATAAGCTATCTATTCCCACCTACAGCAAACTTTCTGCTTACATCACCGATCACTTCAATGAATATGAAGAGCAATTACTTGAGATCATCGCGACGGGACTCACTGCAGAACAAAACAAATCACTCAAAACCCTGTTCAATCCTGAAGACAATTCGCCTCCTCTTGCACGTCCGCCCATTACCTGCCTGAAAACGATTAGTCAGTCTGTAAAACCAGGCGAGATTCAAAAAAATATTGATGCCTTTGAGCGAGTCAAAAACTATCATTTTGATTTCAGTTCGCTAACCAATAAGCTACAACTCACCGACCAGGCAACGGAGTACTTCGCCACTTGGGTCAAAAAAGCACAGACCTTTCAACTGACAAGCTTTTCCAATCCACACAAGGCTTATCTGTACATGCTGGCTTTCTTAAAGCATCAATTTTATTTGCGAAATGACATTCTCATTGATATCTATTTGAAGTCAGCACTGTCAGCGAAATCTCACTTAACGGCGCAATTACAAAAGATTGAAAAAGAAGAACAGTCTAGCCGTAATACTGCAATAAAGGCCGTTTCAGGATCAAACAAGGAGCTCACCAAATTCAGAGAAGAGGTCATTGATATCGTCACTCAAGCGCCGCTCACTGAAACTGAGGTCGTTAGCAAGCTTCGAGAGCTGATAGGGGAAAGTTTAAAGTCCTATGACAAAAAAGAACAGGATCGCATTCGTGAAATGGAGGCACTGCTAGATAATTTGACCGGAAAGGATCGTTATTTCGATATGCTTGAATCGCTGTCTCTTCGATTACAACGGCGCGTGTCAAACCTGTTAAAGGTGCTCGAATTTTCGAACAGAAGTACCAACAAGGAATTACTCGCAGCAATCGAACATTTTAAACTGACGGGCGGTGATGTTGGGCATACTCCCCCTCTATCATTCTTAAAAGACGATGAACGTGGTGCTGTTCAGCAAAAAGAGGGCTTTAGGGTTTCACTCTATAAAGCTCTGTTATTCATGCATATCGCTGACGATATCAAGTCAGGGCAAATTATCTTTGACGCAACCTATAAGTACAAAGGAATATTTGATTACCTCATTTCGGAAGAAGTCTGGTTTCGGGATCGAGATAAATTACTTCAAGCTGCAGGACTCGATCAGTTCAGTAATGTTGCCATGGTATTGGATGGGCTCCGGGAAAAACTCAGACTTAAATATTGCGACGTAAATGCGCGATTGGCCGCCGGTGATAACCCGTACTTTCAACTAGATAAAGACCAAAAACCCAAGGTCAAAACGCCAAAAATTGAAAACAGTGATTTTGGCTTCGTTGGTGACACGCTCATGCAAAACGGATACGTGCCGATCCAAAAAATCTTGGCGGATGTTAACCGCGTGTGCGACTTTAAATCTAGCTTTACGCATTTTTCCAACAAACACAAAAAAATGAAACCTTCGCTGGATGTATTGTTAGCCGGACTTATTGGTAAGGGATGTAACCTGGGATTAAATCGAATCGCTAATATCTCTGTTGGCATTAGTGAAGATATTTTAAACAACACTGTGACCTGGTTCTTTGACCCTAAGAACATTCAAGCGGCTAGTGATAAGATCGTTAGCTATATCGACAAGCTGTCTCTGGCGAACGCCTATCGGCATGACACCCAGCTCATGCACACAAGTAGTGATGGACAGAAATACTATGTCGCCGTTGATTCCTTGAACTCTGCATACTCATTCAAATACTTTGGCAGCGACAAAGGCTCTACAGTTTATACGTTTATCGATGAGCGCCAGGTGCTATTCTATTCAACGGTCATAAGCGCTTCTGAGCGAGAAGCTGCCTATGTTCTTGATGGTATTACCCATAATGATGTTGTGAAGAGCGACATTCATAGTACGGATACGCATGGTTATACCGAATCAATATTTGGTGCCGCACATTTCATGGGAACCTCTTTTGCTCCGCGCATTAAAGGGCTAGGAAAACAGTCCATCTATGATTTTGACGATAAGAAACAACACACCAAAAAAGAGCATGCGATAAAACCAAGCCGGGCCATCCAGCAGAAATTAATCACCGATAATTGGGAGGACATCTTGCGCTTTATGGTGACGATCAAACTCAAAAAAGCATCCGCCTCTCAGCTTTTTTCCAGACTTAACTCCTATACCAAACAAATTCCACTGTACAACGCGCTTAAAGAATTTGGCCGCATCATGAAATCACACTTCCTGCTGACGTATTATGACGATATGGAATTGCGTCAACGGATCGAAAAGCAGCTTAATCGTGTTGAGTTATCCAACAAACTTGCCAAGGCGATATTTTTTGCCAATAACCAGGAATTACAAGAAGGTGAGGAAGACGAGCAGGGCCTAACAGCGGCCTGCAAGATGCTGATTCAAAACGCAATCGTCTTATGGAACTATCTCTATTTATCGGAATATTTAGCGAATTTAACGGATGATGAGGAGCGTGCGAATGCGGCTCAATCAATCCTTAATGGTTCTGTTCTGACTTGGCGCCACATCAATTTACATGGTGAGTATGATTTTACGATGAGCTCAGCAAATGATGATGTATTCGATTTAGAGCGAATACTCGCTTTGTCGATTGCAAAGTAAGGCTTATGAGTAAAAGCACCCTTTTTAATTGATAAAAATTGTATTTTGTTAATTTTTTGTTCATATTAATAAGAGTTGCCTTCTATGATACATATATAAGTCCAATCTCTCAGTTGGAGTAGATTTTTAGATATGCCCCACTTGAACAGGAAGTTATCATTACTACCGCTGATCATTAGCTGCTCTTGGATTCATAAGCTGTGTAGTTTATCAGAGAAGGGGAATAGGTAATTTTATTGATTCTTAATAATATTTTCTTAGGGAATCGGGCTGGCTTGTAAGTTTTTATCAAAAACATGGAGAAAACATTGATTATGGGGCGTATGAAAATTATTAAGGGTGTTGCTGTTGTTCTAGCGCTGGTCGCATATTCATCTCAAAGTTATGCTGCAAAACCCTCAGGTGAACTTAATTGCTCAAGTAATAAAAACAAAAATAATATATTGTGCCTTGATACGGATGGTGACGGGTTAATCAATAAGGACGATTTAGATGATGATAATGATGGGTTCTCTGATCAAGAAGAAATTAATGCCGGTACAGATCCCTTAGATCCTCAAAGCTTTCCTAATAGCGCCCCCCAAGCAGAATATTTGAGCATTTCGTCATTTGATTATGCTCCAGTTAGCTTTACCTTAAGCGGGAAGGATTTAGATGGGCATAAATTAACCTATTCTGTTACTACTAATCCAACGAAAGGAAATCTTTCAGGCGAAGCGCCAAATTTAACGTATACACCCAGTGGCGAGTTGGGTAATGACTCATTTGAATTTTTAGTGAATGATGGGTTTGTCAATTCAGCTCCAGCTGTTGTAGACATCACTATAATCGATAGATTTCCGATACTCTCAATAACACAACCTACAGAAAATGCATCATATGATACGTCTACGGTTCTTCTAAAAGCAGAAGCTATTGATGCTGTTGACGGGAATATTAGTCCATTGGTTTCTTGGTCTTCAGATATAGATGGCGCCCTTGGGACGGGTAGCGAAATTCTTGTTAATTTGAATTCCGGCACACATCTAATAAATGCGATGGTCAAGGATAGCCAGAATCAACAAGCTTCAGACTCAGTTTCTATAACGGTAGACCAGTATGCAGAACCTGCCAAGATTCAAAGCTTCTATTCAGATACAGGTATCTTATTATCCGGCCAAAAAATAACGTTTTTTTGGGAGGTCAATAATGCGGATTCGATAAAAATCGTCTACCCAACGGGTACTGTAAATACTTCATCCGCAACGGGCTCATGGAGTACCTACCCTTTGTCTGGTGCTACCTATGTGCTTGAGGCATATCGAAACAATGTGTTGTTGGATACCAAGTCACTATCTATTTCAGTTATTCAGAATGAATCAGAAGCCCCTATCCAAATAATAAGTCCTGCTTTAAATGAAAATCTTAATTCAGATGTATTTCAGGTTATTGGTCAAGTCAATGACAATAGTTTTCTGACATCCTATCTTAAAGAAGAAGCTTGTGTGGCGGGTAACCAGTTTGTTTTTTCAAATATTGCTTCTCCCGAGGCAACAAATGGTTCGGGAGTATTCCATCTAAAATCAACAAGTCCTTCGCTTCAAGTTTATAAAAAGAGTATCTCTGTGCAGAGAGTCAATGGTGCTCATCCTTCAACATATATTAGTCCATCCGCCACATGTTTAAATGGACCTGGTCAAATTGATTTTGAGGTAAATGGAGCAACTAAACCTATTAGCTCCATTGACTTTGATGTTAATGCTGATGGCGCAATTGAAGATACTCTCAGTGAAGGCGAGGTCTTCTCGCATACATTTGACTCGATCGGAGTGTATCTTGTTAAGGCGGTTATTAACTTTGCGGATGGCTCTTTTTATGAGCTTCAGGTAGCAATTGGCGTACAACCTATGGATGTGATTCCTGCATATTACAATGCAGCCTGGAGTAACTTTCTGAATCTATTGGAGCAAGAAGAGTACAGTGCTGCGTTAAGGTATTTCTATGAGCCTGTCAGAGGTAAATATAAAGATATACTTCAATCATTATCATCAGAAAATATCTCTCAACGTGTTTCAGGACTTGAATCAGTAACCAATTCGTCTGGCTATAGAGAGTTTGCTTTCCTTCATGTAAAGGATAATGAGCCTCAATTACATATGATCCTGTTTGAAGCCGGTGAAATAGTAGGTCTATAAGAGAATGTTCAGTATGCGGTTGTTCTTTCCAACTTTACTAACGTTCTTCCTGGTTTCTGGATGTTCTTCTTTTTATAAAGCGCCCCCCTTGTCCGGTAAGATTATTGATCAGGAAGGACATCCAATTCCTGATGCTTTAATTTTGGTTGTTTGGTACATAAATAATCGAGACTTCCATGGCTCCAAAGCGGGTGTATTTGAGATTAAAGAGGACAAATCTGAGTTGGATGGAACATTTCATATCAGTGGATGGGAAAAGGATGGCCCGTCTAGATATCTCAACCAGGTTACTTCGCCAGAAATTAAGGTTTATAAGCATGGATTCAAATTGAAATACTTAACCAATAATGATTACTTTGATGATGAATATTCATTGTCCTCAATATGGTCAGGTAAAAGTATTGAATTAAATGCTTTAGAACCTAATGATCATCGCGAAGTATTTGAGCAATTAAGGTTACTCTCAGAAACGATTACTTGGAACCAATCATCCAACCCTTGTATTCATCAAAAAATACCCCTCACAACTAGTTTATTGAAAGAAGCGATAAACAATAATACCTACAAAGGTGAGATAGAGTTGTTTGTACAAATAGATTTAACAGATAACGAGTGTAAGGAAACTAGAGGAAAGTCGAATGATTAGGAACATAGCTTTTTTCACCGTATTATTATCGTTGGTGAATGTAGCAAATGCATATAAAGAACCAACACACAGACGGCTGTCGGAGATTGTTTATGATAAGTCTTTGATTGTAACCGATTCAAACTTCTTTGACCGGATAGGCCTTAAACAAGGTTCTGGGTATCACTCTCAGATGATTAGATCTGCTTCAGGGCAACAAAAGACTCCTAGGCAATGGGTTTCTGAGGGTGCAGAAAAAGAAGATGAGCTCCCTAATTCACTTCACCATTTCTATGACCCCGTTTCGAATAAGGGACTTATTCCTTTGATTTCCGAGCCGTCTCCAAAATGGGTTAGAGAAAATGCTTATCAAGAGGCTTTAGACCATTACTACAATTTTCTGACTTCTCAAACTGACTCGCTAACTAAAGAGAATCACCTCGCAGGTTTGTTTTTTTCGTTAGGAAAGGTTGTTCATCATATTGAAGATATGGCTCAACCCGGCGTTTTTCAATAGAGTTGTCGCCTGATGTGTAAATTTATGCC
>TARA_R110002074_G_scaffold67_5_pt1 | contig 20022 bp, 10 predicted proteins | sample TARA_R110002074 | Tara Oceans TARA_R110002074 (sample SAMEA4397215) | marine metagenome | biome: Polar Biome; feature: [MIX] marine epipelagic wind mixed layer (ENVO:01000061); material: water (ENVO:00002006), including particulate matter (ENVO:01000060) such as... | depth 10-100 m | reverse complement strand
TCATATTTATTTTTTAGTGTGATTATATCCTTTTTTCTTTAAAGCATAATGTTGTGCTTTAGTTTTGGCGGTTTTAACTTCTCCATCTTTACCGTACATCTTGTGTATTTTAAATGCCATATTATTTCTTTTTCTTTTTTACACAGTTATTAACCATTTTGGTTTTTCCACTCTTAGTTTTTTTACCACTAGGTGATTTTTTTTTGCCTTTAGCTACGTATCCTTTCCAGCAACTCATTCTTGGTTTTGCCATATTATTTAAAAAGTATTTTTTGGTTTTGTTTTGCTTCTTTTTCTTTTCTTTTTAGTTTCTTTTTCCCAATCTAATTCCCATTTAGCCCATCCTAAAACGTTTGCTATACGTTGCCATTCAGCATTTTCCGCATCCACAGCATCTTTTAGATTAGTTAATTTTTTTATACCTCTATCAAGCGGGATGTTAGTTGTTGCACTAACAACTTGACCTATTGCTAGCCAAGCTGGATTATCTAAAGACCAGCCTTTTTTCCTCATTTCTTTTTGATTCCAATCCCAAGTTCTACCTGCAGATCTTATTTTACTTATTTTAGATGATACAGGTGGTGAAAACTTTAATAATTCAAAGGCAGCATCTTGAGCTTTACCTCCTTGAGCTATTTTTACTATAGCATTTTTAACAACTGATACAGCTGCTCCACCAAAACCAGTACCTCTTAATAAAGAATCGAGCATACCATTAACGATAGAAACATATTTTTGATTTTTCTTTTCCTCGCTAGCTTCTTCATCATCAAAACTCATTGCAAACAATGCTTGTTGTAAAGCATTAAATATAAGGTTTTGTATAGCTCCGTAATATATAATCTTAGATATATTAGTCTTATCGTCTCCTCGTCGATTCTTAAGATCACTAGCGGCTTTTTGCATTAATCGTGCATATTGAGCTGGGGTATTGGCAAAAGCTAATACAATACGTCCCATTGGACCAGCTTGTTGAGCGCTGATTCTATCAGGTCTACTAGATTGTTGTGACTCTTCAGATATTTCTCTAAAATCTTGAAACGCTTGAGCTTCTGCTTCTTGTTGAGACATACCTTCTTTAAGATAACTTTTAATTCTATTTCTATAAAAAGTAGCACCACCAGAAGCAATAGCAAAACTATCTGCTATTTGAGTAGGTAAAAAACCTGCTTTTAATAATTTAGCTATAAAAGCTTTAGCTTTATTCTTATCTTCAGCAGCTATTTCTGCTATATCTGCCTCATTAACATTAATTTTCAAACCGTTACGTCTTTCAACTAAATAATCGGAATTCATAAGAGTTTTTACATCATTCCAATATTGATTTTGATTACCAAAAGCTTTTGCGGCTTCTAGTATATTATTATCTGTATGGTTTACAAAGTTAATTGCAGATATGGTTTGCAGTACAGCGGATCGCATGTTAAAAAACATAATAGCACCAACTGATCCATTTATCCAATCAATAAATCTTCCAGTCAATGAATCGCCTTTAAAACCTCTATTGCTACCTGTTTTCATACGACCAAGTATATTTTCTAGAGCATCTCTATAACCATTACCAAAAGCAGCCTCTAATTTGTTTAAATTTTCTTCAGTAAAAACTTCATCTACATTAGCTTGCCATTGTTTCAAATACTTTCCTCTTACCACAGTGTTTAAGCCACTTAGTAAATCTGTAGTTATAGTACCAGCCATCCATCCAGCTCCTGGTTTAGGATAACCGTTATCCTTGTTTATAGCTATTAATTGTTCAGAAAAAGCTATTAAATTAGGATCGTTTTCAACAAATTCATTTAATAGTTTAGAATCTGCTTTAGACAAACCTGGAATAGGTAATCCTTGTTGTGTCCAAGTATAAACTCTTACTGCGTTACCCACAGTATACGGTTCACCAGTTATTTTTACATTTAAATCTTTTGGGCTAATTTTTAATAAGTTTTTTAAAGCTTTATAATCATTAGCTAAAGCAACTCTAGCGTTAGATATATCTATATTAGCTCTTGCAAATGGATCAAGAAAATTCTTTTTAACCCAAGCAATAGTAGCATCACCTTGTTTTCCTTTACCTGCAAAATATCTAGTTAAACCTACAAAATCTTGAGCTGATGGTGGTATACCTGCCCAATCCCATTTACCCTTATCTTGTCCAACAATAGCAGCTTTAGATTTTCCATATTTTTTTTCTGAACCTATGCCTGTAGCTTTTTCAATAATTTTATTAAAATCTTCATTTAAATTTATATCTTTACTTAAAGCAATTCTAGCATTATTAGACTCAGTGTCTAATTTAGACATTTTATCCAAAACATTTTTGTTAGTAAAAACAAACTCTTTACTTAAGGCAGCAGGAGTTGGTAATTTGTTATTATTTACTATAGAAGTTTTAGCTATAGTTGGATCTAATAATATATTTTTTTTAAGAATTTCTCTAGCTCTTTCTTGAGTTATTTCTTTTTCTACAATTAATCTAGCTAACACTTGTTGGCTTACTATACTTTGTTTATTTATTTGGCTAGGAAGTAGCTTAAGATTAAACATTTCAGCAACTTTTTTATTATCAAAAGTAAGAGTATTTAAATTAAATCCTCCATCGTTATTACTAACTTCAGGCATTAAATATCTAATAATAGATTCTATAGCATCATTTGTATTTCCATTTTCAATAGCTTTTTTTAATGCATCTTTAAATGGTTTAACCATAATAACACCATGATTGTAAGGTGTTCCGTAAAATCCTTCTGTATCTTTTAATTTGTTATCATTTCTTCTTGAAATACCTCCTTGATAATAATTAAGAGCTATAAATGGCCAATTAGCATCAACAGTTTGACCTATTATAGATGGAAGCAAAAAATCAGCGGCATCATTCTGCTGCCACATGTGTTCTTTAACAGTACCAAAAGTTCCATCTTTTCTATTTGTCAACTCATTAAATTTTTCTTTACTTATAACTCCATTATCAAAATCTTTTTTAGCTTGTTTTTTTAATTTTTCAAACTTTAAATAATCTTTATCTAATAATCTAGGAAAAGAAATTTGTCTCCAAGGATGTGACGTGGAAGAAACCGCTGTTTGAAACCAAGCTGTAGTCATGTTTATTGCTTGAGGATATTTTTTATTTAATTCTTCAAACATTTTAGATATAAGTAGTCCACCTTCATAGTTCTGATCTTTTTTTAGTTTCCAACCTGGTTTACTAGTATCAAAATAAGTATCTTTACTTTGCATAGCAAACTTAATTTTCTCTATATCTTTTTCTGAATATTCTTTAACTGGCAAACCTAATTTTTTTCTTCTAGCTATTTCTTCTGCAAATTTTTTCCTAAATTTCCAAAAGTTTTCACTAGAAAAAGGCATAGCATTTTTAAGTCTATATTTTTCAACGCCCGCAGCAAACGCAGTTGCTTTAATAAACTCTAAAGGCATAAATTCTGTTCCATAATTTATAAAATCAGCAGCAAAATTATCTGCCGCAACGGATCCATATTCATTATCAACATAGTTATATGGGTTAGCAAAATCATAATAAGGATTTACATTACCATTTAATGCATTTACTTCATTTGTAAACTTTACATTAAAAGCTTTACTAAAAGCTATTTTACTAGCTCCGTCTCTCATTTTTATTTTAGACAAAGTTTTTTCACTAGTTGATATATTTTCTCTAGTATCTAATTCTTGTTCAGCATAATAATTAGTGATATTTCTACCCGTAATCTCTAACAAACCTTTTATTGATTGAGCTTCGCTTTCTCTTACATCAAACTGTTTGTCAGATTTATTATCTGTTACACCAAACGCTTTTAAAAATTGAGTTCTAGTTATGCCAGGTCTTTTTCTATATTGATTACTTTTGCTTTTACTCTTACCTTTATCATTTAATGTTTCACTATCTATTTTTAAAGGTGTACCATCTGGCTTAAACAATTGTAAATAAAAAACTGGATTATCTCTAATATTTTCAGGTATATTTAAGCTTTCACCACCTCTTTTTATTTTTTTAAACGTACCATCAGCATTTTTTCTTTTAGAATCAGACTCTTTTACAGATGTATTACCCTCAGGCAAAAGCTTAATAAGATTCAAAGCATTGTCTCTTATCCAAGATTGTACTCTTCGTATGTTTTTAACATCACTTAAATTAAAGTTTGATTGAGTTATTACTTTTAAAGGTAATCCCCAAATATCAGCAAAAGCTTCAGGTGCAATTGTCTTAGATGTTTTATACGTTATTTTCTTTAATTCGTCTGTAGGTATAGTTTTTAAATTAAATTTAGTTGCTTTTATATAATCGCTACCAAGTTTTCCTATACCTTCATCACTTTTTGGTATTACAACATCAGGATATGTAGTACGTACATCTGCTTCTGGCTTAGAATAAGTGGTTTCTTGATTAGCTATTTGCAGTGTTCCACCATCTATCCTGTCTTCTTGTGCTTTTTTATTAGCATCTATAGCTAATTTTTTGTTAGCATCTAGTTTACTAAAATTAGTATTAGATGTTATAAATTCAAAAAATGTTATAGGATCTGAGTTTTTAGTTTTTCTTACAGCTTCAGGGTTAAAATTTGACAGCCTATCTCTAATAGATGCTATATTTTCTTTAAATTGTTGTGCGCTTGTAGATTTTGAGCTAATATAATTAGATATAACACCGCCTTCTAGTGTAGCTCCAAATGCTTCATTTATATATTTTGGAGATAAATACTCGTCTTTTGTTATACCTAAAGGTATTATTTTATTAATAGCTTGAAGTGGAGTTATGTCTTTAGATAAAGGTGCTACACCTCTTTTTGGTTTGCCTTTTGCTAAACGTTTACTTTTTGATTTATCATTAGATTTTTTTCTATCTATAATTTTTTGAGATAATTTACCGGTTTTATAGCTATCAGAGTACGCACCAAAAAACGACTCTAAATCACTACTGTTTTCTGTATCAATTTTTACACCAGGAATAATAGTATTATATACATTTGAAACTAAATCTTTAAATTTTTGTAAAAGACTATTGTCTTTTTTAAATAACCCACCATCCCACATTTGAGTAATAAATTCATCAGGTCTTGATTCTAAATACTTATCATCATAAGGTTGCATTAAAAGATTTAAATCATCTTTTTGTTGTTCACTTAAATTATTGTCAATAAATTCATCTATTTTTTTTCTAAATTTAGCTGGGTTTTTCTGAACTTCTTCATATAAAAGTACATGCATAAGCTCATGAGATGCAGTTTTAAAATTAACACCATTTTTCAATATAGCAGGCATGTTTAAATAAACCTTTTCGTTACCTTTTGCGTCTGTAAATACAAAGCCAGAGTCTACTTCTATATTAAAGTCAACATTATTGTCATCAATAAATTTTTGAAATGCAATAGGATCGTTAGCTATATTTTCATCAACATCAATACCAAGTAGTTGAGCAAAGCTTTTTGTAAGGCTTATATCTTCCGCCACTGTCATGTCTTTACCTTTTAGCTTAATTTTATTTATTTCTTCGCTAATAGTAAGACCACCTAGTTTGTTGTTAATTTCTTTTATTTTTTCTTTTATTTCATCAGGCACGAGTGCTCTATCAATTCCTTTTATAGAGTTTTCTAACCTTTGTCTTTCCATTAATAATTCAATAGCTTCAACTCTTTGATCTTCAGTTAAGTTTTGACCAAAATCTCCAGTTATAGAACTGTCTTCACCTACAACTTGAGTTTTGTTTGAGTCTGATCCAGGTTTTTTACCTTTACCTTTACGAATCCTAAACTTTGGTAATGAAGCTTGAGCCGTCCTTACCTCTCCTAAAATTAATAGTTTTTCTCGTTTTTCTTCAGGAGTTAAGGTTACATCCTCGTTGATAGCTGTTTCCATTCTTCTGAAAACGTTTTCTACATGATTTGCATTAAATTTTCCAGCTAAAATAGAAGCTGTATTTTTAAATTCAGTTGAAGTTTGTTTTGCTACACCCCCTGCAAAAGGTATAAATAAACCTAAAGCCGCACCCATACCGGCAGCATTTAGTATTTCGTCAAAATTATAATAATCTTTTCCACCACTAGCTATAGTTCGAGAAGTCTGACTCCCTAAAGTCTGACCAGTTTCTGTTAAACTTTCGTAAAAACCTGAAGTAATTGCAGCTTTTCTTACTGGTTTACCCGCTAGATTTTTTAAAACCTGTTTAAATTGACCCCTCATTATAGATGCTGGTCTTGCAGCTTTAAAAACAGCTTTAGAAAGTCTAAGCATTTTTCCTATACCAAAAAGCTCCATTGCCCCTTGAGGTATACCAGTTGCAAAAGCTAGTCCTTTTTTATCTTTATTTTCTTCAATTAATTTAAATAATTGTTCTGGGGTAGGTTGATCTGTTCCGTATTCTTCTTTTGCAATAGCATATAATGCATCAGTATAGTTACCTGCTGTTTCTTGTAAAATAATACCAGTTCCAGCGGTTAAAATACCTAAAGGAATTTGAGGTAAAAATTCTCCTAAACCAATGGTAAAATCAGAAAAAGTAATACCATCTGTAAGATCTGCTTTATCAAAATAAGTTACAGCATCTTTTATAGCTTGCGCTTCGTCAAAGCTTTCTAAGGCTTTTTCTTCTATAGGTGCTAAAAGAGTTTTTTGGAACTCTTGAGCTTCTTTCCAGGTTACTTTTTCATATGCTCCTTGCTCTCCTGGAATTCTTTGTTCTCTTCCATCTAAAACCGCAGGTATAACATCTCCAGTAAGAGAAGTTCCCTGTGTTTTTCCTTTTCTAATATAAACAACAGTGTCATCATCCCAGTTTTCTTCAACTGCCATAGCCTGATTCTTAGCCATTAATTCTTTAGTTTCTTCGTAAAAACCAGCACTTGTTGAACCTGAACTCATTAGTTGATATTCTTTTAAATATCTTGACATTCTTCTAACACCAGTTTCTAATCCTCCAAGATTTTCTATACCTAACGCGTCTTTTCCTAAACGTTGAATGTCCTCTTCTATTATACCCTGCGTAATATTTACATTAGCTTCTAGTATTTGCTTAAAAATAGGATTGTTTTGTATTATTTCGTTTAATTTAGAATTACGAAATTCATCAAATTCTACTATAGCTTTTGCAGCATCTTTTGCTGTATATTTTTTTTGTAATCTTAATTGTTCTTCCGCAAGTAAAGGTTCTATTTCTTTATAGGCTTCAGGTATAATGTTTTTTCTAATAGTAGGATTATTTTGCATTAAACTATTAAAAGCAGCCATCCCCTTAGTTTTAGCAACTCTTTCTATTTCTTTATTACCTTTGTCTGTTAAAACCTCATAGTCTAAAAATTGTTGTATACTTTCAGGAATTAAACTTCCTTCAATTCCAAACAAATTATCAACATAACCTATGTCTTCAGACAACGTACCATTTTCATATTGTCTTTCAAAGGTGTTTGTTATAAAGTCTTGCCCCCATATTGAAGCTTCTTTATAATTTAAATCAGGAACAATAGGTTTATCAATCCCTTCTACCTCAACACGTTCAATAGCGTTTGGCCCTCTTTTCAAATCGTCAGTCATGCTAACCATATCCTGTAGTCCTTCTTGAGGATCAAAATCCTCAGAAACTGAAACACTTAGTTGAGCTGGTACACATTCACCTGTGGTTTCATCTTTTTCAAAACCTTCAGGACACTCTTCGTCAACAACAACTTGCGTTGAATCATCAGGGAACATAGCAGCTAATTCTTCTTCTGTGAAAGGCATATTGTTATTATTTTTTTGTTTCTTCTTTTATTAATTGTTGAAGAGCTTTATTTACGTTAGCATCAGCTGTACCAGAAGTATTAATTATAGCTAATAATATTTCTGAATATGGAGATGATTTGTATTTATCGTATTTGGCTTTATATTGATCTAACACTAATTTAGCTGCATTTAACTTATCTGTATCATCAAGTATTCCTCCAATATTTGTAGCGTCTTTAATGTCATTTATTAACATATTATTAAACTGTATAGCTGTTTGTTTTTCAGTTGGTTTACCATCATCCACAAAATCATAACCTTCCATAGCTTGTCCAGCTAATTTCATAACAGCATCTTGAGCACCTAAAGCAGCTGCGGATCCACCACTTAATGATCCGGAAGAGATCTGTGGTAACATTAAAGCAAAGAAATCTTGCCTACCTTTTGCAGTACCTAATTCAAATGTTTTATCTATAAGAATTGTAGAATTTGGATCATCTGAATCTGTTAATATTTCTTGACCTAAACCATCTTTTTGAGTAGTTTTTATTGTAAGCTTTTTAGTGCTTTTATCAAATACACTAGTTGTGTTTTTAGTTATTCTAGGTATAACACTTTCTGGATCAGCTAAAATATCTTCAACAAAAGTTGTAGCAACTGTACCGTAGTTGCTAGGCGTGCCAGGGCTTTTGTATCCAGGAATATTTCTTTGACCTGACGAAACTGGTTGTATATAGACTTCATCTACTCCTTTTGTTAATTCCCCTTCGAAACCATTGTCTTGCCAGTTTTTAACATCTTGATCTGTTGCTTTTCTTTTAGTTATACCTCCCAGTTTAGTAGCTAAAAACTTTTCAGTTAATTGTTCTGTAAGATACTTCATCCTTTCAGGTTTAGTTTTACCGTCTAAAAATTTATCATAAGCGTCTTCACCTCCAGCTAAACCACCCATTTTGTTTGCAAAAGCTTGTAGCTCTCCTGGATCCATAGCTTCTAAAACAGTGGCTCTAGCATTTATATCAGCCATAAAAGCTTCATTACCTGTTAGTTTATTTACGTCTATATAATTAAATGTTGTGGTTTTTTCTACACCAGGCTTACCAGGCATAGCTTGATAATTAGTAACATTAGCGTTTTCACCACCTTTCATGTAAGAATTAGTTATCTTACCTTGTTTAGACATGAATTGAGAATTCATAGCTATTTTATCTACATCAAGTCCTTCAGGAATTTTATGTATTAAACCTCTATCCCATTCATTTATGTTTCTTTCCCAAACAATCTCACCTTTATTTCTTCTTACTTCTTCTTTACTAGAATCACTTAAATCATTCCAAGCTTTACTACCTTCTTTTATTTTACTTGTCACCCGAACAATCATTTCTCCTTTTTCTCCAGGTATTAATTTTTTAATAGTGGTTAATCCATCTAATTGTTTATTGTTTAATCCGTATGCGGTTAACATAGATGTGTCTTGTTCTAGCTTAGTTCTACCAACCCAATAATGAGTACTATTTAAATCACTAGCTCTCACACCTTCCATATCTTCAAGATCAGATATTATTTTACCTCCACCAGCTATACCAAAGTTTTGAAAACTTTTAGCTCTTTGAGTAATAGTTTGTAGGTATTTTCTTTCTTCATTTGACAAACCACTTTTTGTAGCCAACATTGTTTCAGCTTCAATTGCACCCATTTGATAGTTTTCATCTCCTGGTTGACCTACACCTCTTAATAATTCACCAACTGTATCTCCAAATTGTTCGCTAAGCCCAGGATTTTCTTTAGCAATAAAAGCAGAGTTTCTGTTAGCATTGTCCCAAGCTTTTGTTTCTACTTGGTAACCTACTCTTTGTACTCTTTCAGCTTCTTTTCTTGCGGCAGCTCCAGATTGAGCACTTAAAGTAGCAAAAGTATTTATTGCATCAGTAAAGGATTTACCTATCTGCGCTATTCCCTGGTTTATTATTTGCCCAGATACATCTCTTACCATTCCTGGATTTTCGTATGCTCCCATTTGTTATTAATTAAAAAGTGAATTACCTCCTGATTGAGCCGCGCCTTCTGCACCAATAACAGCACCAGCCATACTTCCAATAGCTCCAAGAGCATTTGTCCACGCACCTGTTTGTGCAGCTTTAGCATCCATCTCTTGTTGTGCAGCTCTAGTTTCTAGTCCAGCAGCTCGGTTAAGATCCATATTAGTTCTATTTTCTTGTGCTTGAAAAGTAAATTGTTTACCTGCGGCATCAGCAGCTTGAACCCTTTGACCTTCAGCCATAGCAGTCATCTGAAGTCTTTTTTGTTCGTTTAATTTATTAGCTTGTAGATTTTGTTCGCCTTGAGCTCTTGCTTTCATGTTAGCAGCTTCCTGCTGTTCTATACTAGCCGAAACTCCTCTTTTACTTTCTAAAGCAGCTCTAGCTAATGCAGTTGCTCCACCAGCACTTGCCCCACTAGCTCTTAAGTTGTCAAGTGTATTAGCTAATGCTATATCAGCTTGTTCCATTTGTATTTCAGCAGCTTCAGTTGCAACACCTAAGTTATTAAAAGCATTACTCATTTGACCGCTTAAATCCTCAGCTAAACCGCTTAAGTCTTTTGTTCCAATATATGGATTTATAATAGTCTGTCTACTAGCTTTTAATGCCTCTATTTCTCTCTTTGCATTTGCTTTATCTCTAGCCGCTGCGTTTCTCGCTTTTTTTGACTGGTTAGCTCCAACCGCTCCACTAACTAGTGAAGCACCCGCGCCAATAATAGCTGCTGTTACTGCCATAATTTTAATTTATAATTTTTGATATTTCGTATGAAGGTTTATCATCAACTGTGTACCCTAATTTTTTATGAGTATTGATTAAACCTTTGTTTCTTGCTATGCTTAATATTATTTTGAAACCACTTGATTTAGCTACGCTTTCCATACCGTTAAGCAATAATTCCATAGCTTCTTTTCTATCTGAATCTCTGTAGTTCGCATTAGATACAACCCACTCAAACCAAGCAACTTTAGAATTTGTTGTGTATAAAAATCCAGCTACAATCGGTATTTCACCTTTTTCCACAATAAAACCACCTGTACCATTTTCAGGCAATAAAGCTTTTGTAGGGTGTACTTTCCATTCAGGCCACATCTTCCAAAGATTAACTAAAGTGTCCCAATCAGACTCTTCTAGTTTTCTGATATTTAATTCCATTTGATTTAATTTAATATGATGATTCTACATAATTTGTAGAAACTGCAAATAATTCTTTTTTACCATAACCTTGTTGAGGTGTTTCTGGTATAGGTCTTGGTACAGCATTAACTAATACCATTTTTACTGTAGCAAAAAATCCTTGAATACCAGCCGTGTCTTGTCCCCAAAACACTTCAGCATTGTTAACGGCTGTATTGTTAACTAGTGTAGCAAAATATTTGTTTTCTTTTCTTTTAAAATTGTTTTGAAATAATTGATCTTGCAAATCAGTTAAGTTTAAAGCTTGAACAAATTTATTAATAGGAACTCCTTTTGTTATTACATTAGCGCTTGCATCTGTTGCTTGCGTAGGTATTGCTGAATCTATAGTTGATCCTAAAAATGAATCCATTTTCCATTCAGTTCCACCTTCGTAATTTAATGTTTTAAAAGTTTTAATCAAAGAAGGTTGGCCATTTAAAACTAGAGTAACGGTAGAGTCTTCAGCTATACTAGTTCCATCATCAAGCCCGTAGAACATACCATATTGATTAGGATAGTTAGAATCTAATTTATGGTGTTGATATACTTGATTTGTTTTAAAGCTGTAGAAATTAGCTCCTAAACTATCTATAAACAACGGTTTGAAGCTCATGAAGCTTGTCCAGCCTAAAACACTTTCATCAAAAGATAAAGTATTATAATTACCATTTTGATTTTGTAATGAAAGCACATAACTTTTATTATGCATGTCCCATCCACCTCTTATTTTTCCTGAATCTCCTAATGTAGATAATTCATCTCTAAAAAAGTCCTGCATACCATAACCTGATATTTCGGTTATACCATCTCTTGAAAGTCTACAAACACAATTTCTTTTTCTATCAGTAAAATATTTTCTATATCCAAATACGGCAAAACTAAAAGGATCTTTAGATATACCATATTCACCAGCATAAGCCACAATCTGACCTATAACTAAATTTGATGAAGTTATAGATGCGTTACCTTCAGCTGAATATATAGCATCTTTATCTATTAAAGCTCTACTTACTTTTTGCTCTTGAAATATAATAAGGTTTGTGTCTTCAGCGTATAACCTTTGTATAGACGCATAAGATGGGTCTAAACTCTTAGTTATATCTTCAGCAACAGAAAATTGATTAGTATCATTAACACCAGTTCTAGAATTAAAAACTCCAGAATAAATTAAAGAGTTAAATCTGTCTTGTTGTTGATTATTATCTTCTTCTATATATGCTTTAACACCAAAGTCTACCGAAAGATTTTGGTAGCCACCTCTTATTCTTGATTCCTCTATGTACCAGTCACTTGCAACAGTTGCATTATATAGTCTTGGTACATCATTATATGGCGCTGATGGAGCTACGTCAGGCGTACCATCCGCATCAACAACAGTTTTGATCTTTTTTATCCAAAAGGTATTAAAATATTGTATTTCTAAAGTTGCCGCCATAATTTATTATCACTTATTTATTTGATTTATTACAAGCTACTACCACCTGATATTCTTTGTAATGGTTTAGAAGAAAGAGTAGATGTAGAGTTACTGTTAAAGTTTTGTATATAAGCAGAAAAAGTAGTTGGTTGAGTTGTAATCTCTGTTTTTCCTAAGCTTGTAAGTTCTCCACTAAAATAATAGTTTTGCCATATTGAACTATAATTTGCACCCCCAAGATTAGTTGCATTCCATTGTTGATCTGCACCTACAGATTTTTGACTACTATAAATAGCCCATCCATAATAAGGTCTTGTATTAACATAACTTGGCGGAGCTAATACTTGAGTTAAGCCTTCGTCACCCCAGAACTGTTTAATATATTCTGGATAATGAGTATTACTATAAAAGTTTCCAGCAGTACCCACGTTAAATAAATATCCATTACTTCCCCCAGCAACACCAGCATTATCAGTTGTGCTCATTTTGTATCTATAAGAAGGAGGTGTTGTGTCAGATAAGTAATATTGATTGTTAAAATTTGGATTATCAGGTATAATAACACATGTATTGTAGTATAAGTCACTACAATTAACTACCATTTTTGGACAATTACTTTCTATTGAACCAAATCCAGAACAGTTTTCATATATAATAGCATATTCACCTGGAACATCAAAAGCTAAAGGAACTTGTGAATAAGTTCTTGTAGGATTTCCAACTGCGTTATTATTATTATCACTACATATTAAAGTAGGGTATCCGTTGTTTGCACCTGTGTTTCCATTTATATCAGCTATCTCTGTCCATGTAGATGTATTAGCTGGATTTCTATGCCATACTGATACTTTTAATACACTAGAAAGTAAAGGATTAGGTGGTTGGGCTTGATTAAAGAGTTGACTAAGATTACATTGAAAAATAGCTGTTCCTTGGTTTAGCTGTTGTTTTATACCACTTGGATTAGTAGAACTAACATTAGTGTTTCCCATCCTAAAAGCTGTACCTGTTTTATATGTTGCATTTAACCATGTCGATGGTAAGTCATTTAATAAGGTTCCACTAGCTGTAGAATTAAGATCTTGGTTTGAAAGATACCAACATGCATACCAGTTGCTGCTAGTAGCAGCTTGAGAGGGAGTGATAGTTCTTACTCCATTAGCTTCTGATTGATTTATGGTAGTGTTTACGCAAGTTCCAATTATACCAGAGTTAACAGGTGTTTCACCTACAGCAATAGTTAAAGCCACAGGGGTTGCGCTATTAAGGCTATCGCTATTTAAAGATCCAGTACCTAAATCAGGATTTTGAGTGTTGTCAAAAGCATCTGCAACAGTAATTTTAAAAGTATAACTACCTATAGGTACAGTGGTACTTACCTTGCTTATAGCTCCAGTTGCTTCATTAATAGTAAAATAATTATTAATGCTTAAAGCTGTGCCATCGTCATTAATCATAGTCCATTTTAAACCTGTAGTATCTGTTTCACCAAATTTACCATTTTGAGCCCATGTCCCTACGTTTGGTGTTGAACCACTCATGATTACACCAGTGGTTAATTGACCTACCGTAATACCTGTTAAAGCTTTTGAACCAGAAACTCCCGTCATTTGAGTTCCAAAATTAGGTGCTGTGTTAGCTAAATTAACATTAAAAGATATAGGAGAACTTCCATCTAATTCTAATATAAATATATATTTATTTATTTTACTACCTCCAACAGAGTTAAACACATAAGGAAATAAAGCTCCAGCTACTGTACTTCTTTTTATTTGTAAATTGCTTATACCACCATTGTTTGTGTTAAACAATTCAAACACAGCATTACTAACAGCAGGTGAACCTGGGTTTTGTACAACAACAGAGGTTCCGTCTTCAAGTGTACATGTAAGTACTGCTGAAGCAACTAGCTTATTAGTACCATTTTGATCAGCAGCTTGAAATACTGTTGTTACTGGATCTGAAACATTTTGATTTTCGTTTAATGTAGATGTAAAACTAGTTAATTGAGTTATACCAGCAAAACCAACAGCTACATCAGCATTTAAATCTGATATTAAACCTTGTGTAGAAGATTCCCAATATATATCTAACAAAGACTCTTGAGGTTTTGTTTCATATATAGCAAGATAAGGTTTCATTGTAGTTGTTATAACACCCATTATATTAGATGAATCACCATAGGATATTCTTGAAACATTAGGGTTTGTAGATACTTGAAATAAGTTTTCTTGTCCAGCCGCATCTAATTCTGAATACGACATTTGAAGATCTGTTGCTGTACCAATTGTCGTAGAAGTATCATGCATAACCATTTGCTGAGGATCTACTGATGATTTACCTGGGTAATGTTGTATATTACTCGTTGGAGAGTCATTATTAACTCTTCCAAACAAAACTTCAGAACTTCTAAATTGTTTTTGCTCTGGACCTACAGCAACTAAATCAGCAGGAACTTTATTTATATTGTCAGCTATTAAAGAAATATGGCCAACAGTTGTTTGTAGCGCAGATGTTTGGTTGTTAGGTACAAGAGGAGTGGTTAAAGTAGGGTATCCTGATAAAACCCCTCCAGTGTAAACATTATAATAATCTTGCTCTTGTTGTTTAACAACCACTTTATATGAATACCATCCTATTTCGTTTAAAGTATAACTAAACTTAGGTTCAGACGTTGCGTTAGTTCCGTTGTATTGAAGCTCACTAATAGGTAAGTCACAAATAACGGTATATTTATTACTTAATCCAGTTGGGGTAAAAGTTATTGGCATACCACCTACATAACTACCTGTTAGGCTTGAATAAACCTCAGTTGCACTAAGTATTTGAGTAACCGCCCCACCATTACCACTTGTTAAACCAGTTATAATATCACCTACGGTAATTCCTACAGTAGATGTAACGGTTATGCTAATTCCACCTAGATTATTACCAACTGTGTCAACGGTTACAGGTATATTTGCAAGAACATTAAGAACTTCTACATAGTCTGTTTCTTCACCTCTTAAATAATCTCCTATAGCCGGAATGTTTGTTGGGCCATCAGTTTCATTTAGTGTAAAAATATAAGTATATGGATTACTATTATCTACTATAGCTTTAACAAAGCCTGTTGTAGGAGGATTAGTATCCGCAACATTAAAACCTGTACCATTTCCAGTGGGTTTAGCATATAAACCTGGGTATTCTAAAGTTGAGTTTGGTCCATTTTGATTCCAATTAGGGTCGCTTATTGAGTTTTCAACAGTCACTTGTAAAGCACTACCAAACCAATCTCTTATAGTACCTTGAGTATCTGATGTATTATAAGGATAATACACCGTTGAGCCTCTTGTTACAGTAGATGTTTCATTAACACCGGTAACAGATGAAACTGAAGATAAAATTACGTCTGATTGTCTTCCAAATTTATCAGCCAATACAAAACCTACTTGATAGTTTCTATTTTGTTTAACGGAATGGTTTGGATATTCCACCCAATTATTATATTTACCAGTGGTTTGTTTAGTTGAAAAACCTATTTGATAATCTATTGTTTCAGGAGGAGTATATTGATCTTTAAAGTTTCCATATATCACTCTATTACCTGAAACCTCTTGAGCTAAAGCTCTTACTGGGACCTTATCATAAACTCTAACAGTTTGATCTTCTGGTAAAGTTTTAAAAGGTTTTCTTGATTGATAATTGTAAGTATAATAATTTAATGAAGCAATGGCTCCAGTATTCCAACTGCTATAAGAAATTGTTTCTAAAACTTTAACAGCTAAAGCATCAGATTCTTTGTACAATATATCAACAGTATCTATTTTATATGTAGATCCAATTTCAGGAGTACACTTGTTTGCAACATCTGGAAGCGGTATTATCAACTCGATATTTTGAACACCATTCTCCATAAACTCTAGAAGAGAACTAGTGTATGTTTGTATCTCATCTGTAGGAGTGGCTGTGGCTGTTCCTGGAGTTGAGTTAGCATTACTTCCTAAAAAATAACCTTTTTGCTTAGGTATAAAAGCTATTTGTGTAAACGGTGCCATAATAGAATATTCACCATCATCAAACCTAAATCTATAACTAAATCTTACGTATCTTTCTTCTAAATAATCCGGATCTCCAGGCCAAGTGTTAAAATTTCCATCATTAAAACTAGGACTAATATTTTGCCCAGTCATGGTTGTATCTATAAAAGTCAAAACATCTCCATTAATAAACGGCTGAGCTGGAGCTATATTTAATTCAATTAATTGGTTTGCATTTACCCCAAAATCAGTAACATTTGTTACATATATATATTCTTGAGGACTTGTTTTTTGAGCACCAGTTGAAGAGTTGGTGATGAATTTCATACCTTTTCTTATTGAAAGGTTTTTCTGACCACCAAATTGAGTTGGTGTTAAGGTAATTGAGTTATTACTACCACCAAAATCTGTAATTATTATTTTTTTATATAATTCTATTGTTTGATAAGGATTATATTTAGCAACTGAAATATCTGTTTCATGTTGGTAATAACCTAAAGTTTTATTTACATTTATTTTTCTAGGTTGATTTCTATTATCTGTCCAAAATAATAAATTTTCAACTAAATTAACTCCAGTTATAGGAAATGATTTTGAAAAGTTTAAAAAACTACCACTTACTAAAATGTTTGCAGTACCAGTTTGAGTTTCTGAAGGCGTTATAGATGCTATATAGCAATTAGCTGTAGTAGGTACAAGAACGTTTAAAGCCGTTTGATCTGTATCGGTTATAAATAAAAATATTCTATTGTTTGGTTCATCTATTAAATAACCAATTATATCACCTATAAGATTTGTATAGTTAGAAATATTAACATTACCCATGACGTTTTCTAAAGAGCCTATATCATCATCTTCTGATCTACCTACAGATATATTCTGCGCGTCTCTATACTCACCATTAGGTATAAGTCTATCATCCAAGTCTTTATTCATCTTGGATCTTAGAAAACTATTTTTAATTTCCGCCATTTATATATGTATATTTATCGTGGATAACTATTTCCTCCCGCGCCTGTATTATGTGCTGAATTAGGTCCTTTGAAATCAACTGGTTTTGATTTTGGAACTTTTGTTTTATTTAAAGCTTTACCAAGTGGTCCAATAATTTCATTGAATTGACCTCCTCTTGATGCACCACTGCCTTTTACAGTATTTCTAGTTAAAAGGTTTCTTATTAAAGTAAATGCTCCTTTTCCAACATACGCTGCAGCTTTGATGCCTGCGCCTCCAATAAACCCTAAACCTCCTGATCCTCCAACTACTTTTCTTTCACCTTTGTTCTGAAGATGTTGTCTAGCTTCTTCTCTTGTTGCTCCGTTTTTTGTATTGTTTATCATAATTTCAATATTTAATCCATTTAGATTGACCTCTCATAACTTGAATTACCTGATCAATTTTAAGATTTGACAATCTTATTTTAGCATTTCTTAATTTAGCACTTCTTTCTTTTTGAAATCTTCTTACAACGTATTCTTGAACGTTAGAACTAGTAGAAAGTATAGCATGTATAATGTGAGAATATAAAGCATCTTCCGCAAGCTTAGGTATTCTAGCATCTAAATCATAAGCATTACCATCAGATATATACTCAAGAACTATAAGTCTATTAACCAAGTTAGATGAAAAAGAAATTTTACCTTCTCTTTCGTTTAAATTAAACCAACCATTTATTTGACTAGTTTCAGGGTTCAGACCATATCTTTGGCCAAAAGATCTACTGTAAAGACTTCTATCAAAAACACCATCTTGCGCAAACGTGTCTCTAAAATCACCAGTAACAATTCTAGCATCGTTAGCTTTATGCCATCTTTCTTGTGTTATAGAAGTACCCTCTATATCATTACCAAAATCATCTTGAGTTGGTATTCCAGCTGAATCCTGTGCTTGAGTATAGTAAGGGCTTATTGTTAGATTGTTTGTAGGATATATTGGATGTTTAACTCCTGAAAGATCTATCCAAGACATCTTAACATAATTAACATAATCTTGTGGTAAAACTAACGTAAGGTTAGATGGTATTGTCAGTTCAGCAGATTTAATACTTTTTAAAGTGTCATAACTAAATTCTTGTAAACCACGCTTAGCGTGAAATATAACATCAGTTCGTTTTACGCTTGGTATAAGTTTACCAGCTCCAACATAAGCTATTAAAAAATTATCTATAATATCATACAACTGTGTGTATTCATAACTTCCATAGTTATCTTCAACTGCTTGTCCATATGCTTTTTCAGCTTCTGTTGAAGCATATTTGCCACCGGTTAATGTATCTAGCTGTACAACTATATATTGACTTACTCCAGGGGCAGCAGTAAGAGTTATTGTTTTACCATCTGTAACTGTAAATTCTGTTATCCATTCAGACCATGTACCTGGTATAGCGGTAGGACTTGTGTATATTTTAAAATTATTTAATCCATAGTTAGGATCAGTAGGTAACCAACTTGTTGTACTTCCTAAAAAAAGACTTGTATCAAAACTTGTAACAAAAGATTGACCAGTTGTGTTAGCTCCATCTCCTCTAAAATCTTGTGAGCCTTGAAAATACTGTTGTGCAGTTTCAGTTACTAGTCCGTTGTTAGGTGGTTGTATTGCCATTTTTTATTAACTTTTTTGATTTTGTTCTTCTCCCTGAATTTTAGCAGCTGCAGCTTGAATTATTTGTGGATCTTTTATCACAACACCTGCATATAATAATATTTTTAATATAACTTCTGTTTGCTCTGCCTGATGCAATTCAAAATTAATAGAACTGTTTGCATCAAAAATATAAGCATAATTTGAAGCAGCTGAACTTGTAAAGTTCCAACTAGGACTAGATGGTCTCCTTATGTAATCCACATTGATTCCGTCTTGTATAGTTCTAGGATATACAAAAATCTTTTGATCTTCATATAAATATATAGGATATGTAGTTGTAGGTCTTGTTAGATTTGAACTTAATAAATGATATAATTCAGATCTAGTTACTCTTTCTAATTCTTGAGAAGGCATAGCTCCATTGGTATATATAATATTACCAAGTCTATACACTGCGCTTTGACCTGTTGTAGTCCATATTGCAGAAGTCGTAATATTAGTAGTAAAATTTAACAATGCTCCGGTTACATATGTTTGTCCAACGTTCAATGTAAGTAAAATAGTATTAGTTGTAATTAACTTATCTACAACACTAGGCGTGCCAACTGTGTTTGCGCCTGTAACTAAAGCACCAATAGGTATAGCTGCGTTAGCCGCATTATTTACTAAAGTAATTTGTAAAAAACCTACCCCAATTGAAGGCCCACTAGTAGCAACGTCAAAAACAGACGCTGGCGGAATGTCAGCTGTAAAGGTTAACACATTAGTAGTAAATGAAAAACTTTGAAATCTAGCAACTCCATTAACAGACACCGTACCATTAGTGGCAGATTGATTAGCTGTAGTGTTAGGGATAATATAATTATTTGCACCAGTGGAAGGAAAAGTATTTGTAGTTGTTTGTGTGCTACCCGTAGGTAAGGCAAAAAAAGAATTAATGCTCGGGAAAGTTGGATTATAAACACTCGCTTGAGATGTTTTAAATATAGATAATTTTTCATCAAGACTAAGCACTCTATCTGCATAGTCTGTGTTTGTTTGTGGAATACGTATTTGCTGATTAAGATCTTCAAAATAC
>TARA_R110002074_G_scaffold98313_3_pt1 | contig 20025 bp, 32 predicted proteins | sample TARA_R110002074 | Tara Oceans TARA_R110002074 (sample SAMEA4397215) | marine metagenome | biome: Polar Biome; feature: [MIX] marine epipelagic wind mixed layer (ENVO:01000061); material: water (ENVO:00002006), including particulate matter (ENVO:01000060) such as... | depth 10-100 m | reverse complement strand
TCGTTTGTAATACTTATAAGTTGGTCTTCGTATGGTTTGGTTCTATTACTATCTGCACTGCGAGTATCCGCAATAATTCTGTTTTGCTCGGCTATAGCAGGCTGTATACGTCCATATGCTGTATCAATTCTAGCTTGCTCTTTGTCTATTTGTGCTTGTATATCATCGTTACGATTGCCTGTACTGCTTTCAGCTTTTACAATCTTTTCTTCTGCACGAACAACTTGTGATTCTAGTCGTGCTATTTCAGTTTCAATTCTACCTAGATTTTCTACACTTTCAATACTAGCACTGGTTTGTTCAATGTGTGCTTTACTAAGAAAGCCAAATATACCCATGCTTGTAATAAACATCAGTACAACAACTGCAACACTTAGATAGTATTTCAACCACCAAGCGGCACGTTTCCAATGTTTGTGTAACCATACTGCGGTTACTAATTTGCCTATTTCTAATGCGCCGCCCATAACCATAATAGGCACAGCTGCCGCGGCAAAGATAGCCACAAGTCCGGCGATACTATAATATATTGCTACTGCTGAAATAGATAAGGCTGTTATAAAAACTAAGAAACCTAAAAACATTTACTCTCCAAACTGTTCTGCAAACCCTAAGTTAATGAGTTGCTTATTAATATCAGCTTTGCTTCCGTCTGGATTTATTTTAGATAATTTTCCCATAATTCTACCGGCTTTGCCACGTTTGTTTAATATTGTTTCGCAGACAAATTCATTACCTAATAACTCTGATAATTTATTTTTACTGTTAACTGCATTTGTTCGCATTGTTTCGTCCGTACTTCTAACATCGTCTACATTAACACCATACAGTTTTATTCTCTGTCTGATTGTCACATTGAAACCTAAATCAATGACTGCATCTACTGTGTTTCCGTCTATCACTCTTATTGTATTGCACTTATATGTGTACATTGCGAAATCCTTTATTATTATATACTATTTATTGGATTTTGCTCTGGACTGTTGCTGAGATGCAAGCCATGCTTTAGCCATACGACTGTTAGGAGGTGTTGAAACAAAGCTTCTAATTGCTTTTTCAACATTGACAAAGTTTTCTTTACGTTCTTTGTCTTCTAATCCGCCACTGTTGTCTACTAAGTAAAAATTGTTATTTCCAAATAATTGTTGGAACTTCATTAAATTGTCTTGCACTGAATGCCACATCTTGGCTACCATATCACTTGGTACAGTACGAGCTCTTTTAGCGTTTCTTTGTTGTGCTACATCTAGACTGGTGTTTACATAAACCATCATAGTATCGTAGCCTATTGCATCTAACGACTGTTTCATTCTTGCTGTTTTAGCAACATCTTTTGCAGTCCCATCAATGACGAGACCTAATCGTCCTGCGAGATAATTAATCTTTCTTAGGTCAGTGAGTCGTTTAGCTTTTTCTCTAGCTTCTTGTCCTTCCGGACTTCCAACTACATCTGGGTCACCTAAATCTAAATCTTGTAACTGTGCTAGCTTTTCATATACGTCATCACTGTTGACTGTTTTTAAGCCAAAGCCTGTCATCATTTGTCTAGCAACAAATCCTTTGCCAGAACCAGGTCCGCCTGCAAGGAATATTGCTTTAAAAATATGAGGGTCGTTTGGACCCTCATTTATACTAGTTTGTATTACTTCATTTATTAACATGCATGTATTTATGCTAATCCCATCTATAAAAGATATGTGCTCCTATACGACCGATATGGTTCATACCTCTGTCATTAGCCCAACGTGGCTTAACATATGTTGCATGGTAGTGTGTGCTACCTTCTGTAATACCTCTATACTTTTCACTGTATAGTATAGCGCCAGCTACATACTGTGCCTGTGCCCAACCAGTTTCGTCATTGGGTTCATCACTTTTGCCATCACACCACCAACTAAATTGGCACATATTTCTAATAGGGATATACTTTCGTTGTTCTTCAGGCAAGTCTGGATCTTGTTTTGTTTTCCAGCTTTCTTTTACCTTAGCTTGCTTGACTACTGTGCATACAGTATTTGGATACCTGTCATCATGCATTCTATTTAGAACTACATCAGCTACTGCATATTGTCCTGCTAGGTTATCACTGCGACTTTCGTGATATATATTCAGTGCCATACACAATGCTTGTTCGTCGTCACCAACTAACGTAGGAGGGATATCTTCAATGTTCTCTACTTCATTACCTGTTGTTACTGCTTGGGCCATAGTGCCTGCTTTACCTTCTTCCATTAATGATATTAAAAAAAATGCAAAAAAGGTTAGCATACCTAAATTTAAGGATAATGCTAATAATTTAAAAACTCTATACATATATTCTGCCTCACTTACTCGTTATTATTTAAGTTAAAGTTTGCCAAAAATGATTCTTTCTTTTACCTTACCTGAATCGTCTACAAAATCGACGGAACCATCTTTGATGTCACCTTTTTGTTTCAAACCATGTTTATTTTTTGTTAATTGTTGCATGTGTTTGACAGCCTTATTTTTGTCTCCAAAGAGATCACAACTCTTGGATTTCACTCCTCCGTAATTGTTATAAAATACTGATTCAATTTCATATGTAGCCATAATATATCCATCCTTCGTATATAATATAATACTTTAGCTACTAAATGTCAAGTGTAAATTGATAGTCCGGAGCATTTTCTGCTTCGAACTGTTCTACGATTGCCTTCTTTTGTTCAATCATATGCTCCAGCGAATACACTGCCATTCGCTTCTCATCACTTGCACCTTCTGTTAGGTTGATGATTGCACTTTCAAGTGTTACGATATCTTGCAATACTTCGTTCATAATGTCATCTCCAATTGCACACCTTCGCCTCGGAATATTTTATATTCTTCTGCGGATTTCTGAGGTGTAGTAAAACCAAAACCGTTTATACCGCACCAAACTAGACCTTGATCCCTTTTGTAAATCTCATGGGCTGTTAGTATTTTAAAGTTTTCATCGAATCCGTTATCGATCATTTCAATGAGTTCATCAAACGTTTTACCATAAAACTCTGCACGTTTGTTTAAAATAGTCATTGCACCTTTAATACGCATAAAACACTCCTTTGTTTCTCACTCTATACATACACTATAACACCAAGATGTCTTGTTGTCAACAAAAAAGACGCCATAAAGACGTCTTTTTTTATCTTTTTTTGCATGTTATTCTATGCTATTATTACGCATCCAAACACGGTGTTTAGCTTCGCTCCACACCATACTCACTATCATATACGCAAAAAATGGAACCATAAACGTTGCAATTCCATATAGCTCTGCCATCGGTGCTTGAACACCATACTGTATGTACAGCCATGTACAAGATTTAATAGCAGTAATTAGTACGGCAAATATTAGTACATACTTGCCTACGATTTTTGTTGCTTCTACAACGGTTTCAGTCTTTTCACTCATTGGGATCTCCTTATAATTGAGTGGGGCATTATTGCCCGGGTTAACATTTCCTCCCAAAAATCTTCTTCTCCCGTTTTTAAACTTTTTCAAAGCCGCACATTGCAACTTCGTACTTGGTAGTTCCTACCAACATTTGGTCACCCATTGAAGTTGACCGTATTCCCATTCCATTATGTAATGGAGCCATTACAGTAACATTACGATTGTAATCGCCATTTTCCGTACCATCTTCAAACACTGTTTCTTTGCGGCTCCAACTACCCATTACATTATTAGTCCAACGATATGCATACTCTAGTGCTTCGTCTACTTTCATATTATCAGCGACATCAACAAATGCTACTGTACGGGGTGAATCTTCAAACGCGGTGTGAATAACTGCTACTTGCATCTTTATCTCCTTATTAACTACTTACAGTATACATTCAAGACGTCTTACTGTCAAGCATTATTTTCAAATATATTAGCTAATTTTTCAAAACATTCATCTATGTATGTGTTAGCATAAGTTCCTGCTAAATCCATATACATATCACTCTCAACATAGTTCCAGAAGTTGGTAGTGCCAACGCCGTTAAATATGTTCTCTTCGGACATTATTGCTTTATCAAATGACTCAACTACGTCTGCTTTGATTGTTGCACCGTTGTCTAAATGAGTAATTCCGGACATGTTGTACCTCGTTTTGTTTAACTTACTCTTATACTATAACACCAAGATGTCATACTGTCAAGTCTTTTTATGCACCATCATCCATTTCTACTAGAAGCTCTTCTTTACCTTCAATTTCATCTGCGGCATGCTCGAACCAGCTGGTGTAATGGTCGCCGTCTAACAACACACTCCACTTAGCAAACATATCACTATCAATGAAGTTCCAATTAATGCCACCATCCGCATCTTTGTTTTCATCTAGTGCAATAAAGGATTTCATATCCGCTTTAAATTGGTTATGCATCTTTTGTTCTGCTGTAAGAGCATCAAACAAACGTTCTGGAATAACTTGCAGTCCTTGTTGTGCTCTAGCAGTGGTATACGCTGTGTAGCTGGAGTAATTAATTGCTTGCATTTTAGTACCTCGTTTTGTTTAACTTATACATACAGTTTAGCACCAAGATGTCATACTGTCAACTGTTTTTTGGAGGTAAAATCGTATAATCTAAAGAAAAATCATCGCCAGCTATTAGATCATCTACATTATATTCCACTGTATATGTTTTATTTGAATCAAAGTTTTTGATATCTGCGAACAGCCTTTCCAATGCTTCATCTGACCAATTACTATCAGTATCTACATCAGTGTATATAACGTTTTGGAACTTTTTCCATTCGTAATAGTTTTGGATATCTATTGGATCGCACGGATCATATCCTTCTGCTACCATATCTTCTAGTAGTTCTTTATCATGTAATCCACTTTTGCGTTTAGCTCGCTCTACATCAAAATTAAATATTTCTGCTGTCATGTCAGTCGCACTCCGGAAATTTCATACTTACAATTTGTTGTATAGGTTGAAAATGTCCATTTAAATTTTCTGAAACATATGTTTTAGGTTCTTCAGTGCCCCATCGATATATAGCAGTTTTTGCCATATTAAATATCTGACGCTTGTTAGCGTTTATAATAGTGTCACGTGGATCGTCGTCGTGTATCTCGTCTAAATATCGCATTGCGTAAATCGCAATATCTTCAACGCTTAATGGGACCTCTACTTTTGCCAAGATTTGTCTACCATTGCCAGTGTCTTTTGACCTCATTTTATGCCTTCCTTTTTGCCTATGTTAGTATTTGATGTGCCATGACATCTCTCCATTCATTCTTACTATAGTAAGAGTTTATGGCAAGATGACTCGATTGTCAAGCGAAAAAGACAAAAAAGATTGCTTTTCTTCTTGACACAGTATTTATGCTTCAATATAGCTTAAAGTAGCCTTCCAAGTAACTGTTTTACCAGTTGACCCTTTAACTCTAACACGAAATGCGTTGCTAATAATATCAGCATTCACATTCCATCCAGTATAGGCTACAGTCCAGTTTGTGGCGTCTTGATCCGGACTTTGGTTTACTGCTGGATAACCACCAGTTATAGTATTGTTTGCAGTGTATGTATTCAGATCATATTCTACCACATCACCACTTGTATAATTTGAATTGGTGTCCCATGCTGTACTTGCTATATCACTAGTACTACGCTGGTAATCAATTTTAAGATTAGTACCGACCAAACTGTAAGTGCCAGCTGTATTAGTTACAACACCTTCAACTTTAAACGCTTGTTTCTCGCCTGTGGTTGCTACACCCAATGCTTTTACTTCAAAGAACCAAGTTTTGTCTGTGCTTGGTGCAGGTGTTGTACTGTTAAATGTTAATACGGTTGCAGTTGAATCTGTAGTTTGAGCGGCATCACTAATTGCAGGAACATTAGCTGTTACATCTATTGTATCTGCATTATTTGTTACTGTTACACTAGCATCAGAACTTGTAATACTTTTAAATTGAAAGTTATTAGCACTACGAGCTTTAAAAGTACCTGCTCCAGAGCCTACATTACTAGCAGTAATTGTATCTGCAAGTGTAATCTCATTTGTGCCTTGTGTAACTGTAATGCCTGTACTTCCTAGAATTGATCTAAATTGCAATTCACTACCACTTGCTTGTGCAAATATTTGGCTACCAGATCCTAAGTTTACGGCGCTTGCACCGGCTGTATTAGTAAGTAAACTTTTCCAACTAGTAGTGTCACCAAAGTATGCTTCTATACTATGGTTATCTGAATTATATCTAATCTCACCAACTTCTGTTTGCGGTCTCTGTGCAGTTGTACCAACTGGAATCTTTATTGCGGCTGTACCTGGTATTCTAGTATTCTCTGCTAATTCAATTTTAATGTCGCCGCCAATACCGTCTGCATTAGTAACTTTAATTTGTCCTGCAGTCTGTTCAACTTTTCTAGCTCTACTTACTCCAGCACTTTTAACTACGAGACCGCTACCTTGCTCCGTATTCAAACTGTTTAAAAACTCTTGCAGTGTACTAGTTGCTTGTTGGTAATCTGCTATTGTACCAGTATTACTAATACTTGGATCTTTCCTAGTGAACATAGTAAGTATGTCACTACGAACAACAATATCATTTACGTTTGTTGTTAGTGCATTTTGACCTGATTCACTTCCTACTACATAAAGTGTGTTAGTACTGCCATTGAAATTTTGAATTACTGTAGTGCCGGTGACTGTAGATCCTGCACCAGCTTGGTTAGTAGTATCAGTAACAAATCCACCTGCGTTGTGTCCTGGGCTATTTGGAATAGTAGGCGTAGTTCCTTCACTGTTTTGAGTTTCACGTTGTTGATGATTTGTTGTAAATCCAATAACGTTCCCACAATAATCATAAACAGGAGTTTGCGTATCTACGTTAGGTGTCGGGTCATCATTTCTTAATAAGAGATCTAATAATTCTTGGTCTAATAGTACACTAAAAATATTTGGATATTCAATTACAGGTTCTCCAAATACTCTATTATTATTTGTATCGTATTGGTGTCCAGCTTGGTTTTGTCCTGTACTTTCACCTCTACTATATTGTACTGGATATCCTCCCAGTCGGTCATATAAACTTTTTAATTGACTTACTAATCTAGCATTACCTGCTATTCCGCCACTTGCACTGTTATGTAGTACTCCGATTTCACTATTACAATTATTATCTGGAGTGGCGAACTGACTACCTCCACTTGTGAAACTTCCAGCGATGTCATTTTCAAAAGATATTAGATTAGTAAGGGTGTTTTTGATTCCACTAATGTCATCGTTAATTGCATCCAGTTCTGTAGAAATTAGTGTACCGTCAGTAACTTTAGAGATATTGCTTGCTAGTCTACCTAATAGCCCACCATTGAATATATTGGTATTAAAACTGCCGTCTGCACTAATACAAGCACACATATCACTTGAAGCAATAGAGCCAATATCGTCTGTAATCGCTTTACCAGCACCTAAGAAACTACCCATAGCACGTTCTAGCATATTAGGAATAGCAATAGGGTCAACGGGTGTCTTACAAAAGTTAATCATATTAGCTACGTTTTGAGCTTCTGCTAATACACCATTTAATCTACCAAGTACATTATCTAACTTAGTATGGTCCATAAAACTTTCTAAGCTACTTTGTAGCTCATTTAATGCATCAGCCAATTCGCCTTGTATATTTGGTAGATTAAGTAATGCCGCAATGTTAGTGTGCAAGCATAGTTGTACGTTTGGTAACTTAACTCCATTACCTGCTAGTAAGCCGCACAGTAGTTCTCTAAGTGTAAAACTATATTCAGCTGATACTACTGTTCTAAAACCATCTGAACCTGAGCCAGTTGTGCCGCTTATATGATGTTTAGCATCTAAATAGTCGTTTGCACTTTGTAATCCAGCTTTAAAATCTGTAAATGCCATTATTGAGGTCCTTGTCCGCCTGTGTTTCCGCCTGCCCTAACATTAGGACTAGCACTGCTAGCATCAGGTCCACAATGCGGAGGGATTGGACATAAACTATCAGGCTTAGCAGGGTCTCCGTTGAGTATAATTGCAATCCCGGAGATCCTAACTTTACCAACAGTGTCAGTTGCTATAAGTGCTCCAGCGCCGTGTGTGTTTGGATCACCGTCTATGCTTATAAATCTTCCATTTGCTCTAACTGTAGTTTGGGTATTTACAGTTGTTGCACCACAAATTCTACTATCGCCTTGTCTATGAATATATCTTGCCATGCAAGTATTTATAATAGACTGTTACAAGCTGCTTCATCCATAGAGTCGGGCATTGCAATACCACTAGTGCCTTGCATATACATACCGGATACTTGCTTGTTTGGTTTAGCAATAGCTACAATCTGTGATTGTTTAATTTTTACAGGATCACTACTTTTTACATCAATACTCATTATCCACGGAATAAGCATTATTTGTCCGGTCTGTGGATTAAGTGTAAGTACAGTAGGCTTAATAACATCTATTGTGTTTTGTGTATCAAAAGCAGAGAATCTAGCAACAATTTCTTCACCTGTACTTAACTTAATTGTTAATACTTCATTCTTTTTATAATTTAATGTCACCAACATCTATAACTTCTCCTATGAGTTCTCTTACCATTTCTGGTCGCATTTTAACAAGAGCTTGACCTCCGCCTGCTACTAACAGTGTTCCATTGTGATAAATTTGAGGCATAGTTTTATGCCCTTCACTAATTAAAAACTGTCTAGCTTCCGGATTGGTATCCACTCTTACTTCTTCGTATTCAAATCCATTTTTAGTAAGCCACGACTTCGCCATATCGCAGTACCCGCACAGTGGCTTACTGTATACTGTAATCACAACTTCATACCTTGGAATGTACTACCGTTTACATCTTGTTTGGTTCCGCCAATTACATAGCTACTAATTTCAGTTTCTTGTGGTGCTACTTGTACTTCTGCACCTGCAATCCACTTTTGTGTCCACGGTAACGGATTGCTAACGCCTTTGTATGGGCTTTCTAGTCCAACAGCCGTCATACGCTTGTTGGCAGTCCATTCGACATATTCGCCTAGTAGTTGTGCATTAAGTCCGATCATTGATCCATCTTTAAACAAGTAGTCTGCCCATGCTTTCTCTTGATCCACTGCATCAATAAACAGTTGTACCATTTGATCTTTGGTTTCTTCTTGTATTTTAGCAAAGTCTGGATCATCTTTTGGCATTAGTTTTAGCAATGTTTGTGTACTACCCAAGTGTACATTCTCGTCACGACAAATTAATTTAATAATTTTAGCATTGCCTTCCATCTTTTTAAGTTCAGCGAACGCCCAACTACACGCAAAAGATACATAAAAGCGAACACCTTCTAAGATGTTAACACTCATCATTGCAACCCAAATTAGCTTCTTAAGCTCGTATAAATCAACTGTAATTTTCTTACCGTTAACTGTATGTGTGCCTTCACCTAGTAGGTTGTACCACATGCCCATTTCAATTAGATCATCATAGTGCTTACTGATATCACCTGCACACTCCATAATTTCTGGAATGTCCATCATACCATCAAAGATAATACTAGGGTTACTGTATACGTTACGAATAATATGTGTGTAACTGCGACTGTGGATAGTTTCGTTAAATGTCCATGTCGTTACCCAGTTTTCTAATTCAGGTAAACTTACTAGTGGATTAAAACTGTCTGCAGGAGCTCGACCTTGTACACTGTCTAATAAGATCTGGCGTTTTAAGTTACTGGTAAAGATGTGTTGTTCGTGGGCTGTCAACTCTTTAAAGTCTTTTGCATCACGTAGTACGTCTACTTCTTCAGGGCGCCAAAAGAATCCCAACTGTTTGTCTGTTAGTTTATCAAACTGACGATACTTTAAAGTATCATAACGCTGAATATCAACGCCTCCGTTTGGATCTAGGAACATTAAACTTTCTAGGTGCTTGTTCCGTTGATTTGCATTTAATACACTCATTTCTTTTCTCTCTTATATTGTACAGCTTTCGCAGTCTTGATCTTCTATTTCATAGTCGTCTACAGTTATATTACTAGATTCATTTAATTTGTCAATGTCTAATTCGCCTTGTCCGTCATAGGTGTTGAAATAATACAACTGCTTGCCTCCATATTTGTAAAAGATCATCAAGTGTCTTAACATTTCACTCATTCCGATCTTTTCATCTTCGTAAAATACAGGATTATAACTGGTGTTAACACTGATGCCTTGATCAATATACTTTTGTAATACTGCCATAATACTTAGATAGCCTTCTGGACTACGCTGATCCCATAGTAATTCATACTTGTTCTTTAGCTTGTGTATACTTGGTACCACTTGTTTTAGAACACCATGTTTACTTTGCTTGACACTTACCAAACTACGGGGTGGTTCAACGCCGTTTGTGGCATTACTTATTTGTGCTGATGTTTCAGCTGGCATTAGTGCCATTAGTGTTGAATTTCTAATTCCTGTACGCTTTAGCTGATCCCTTAGTTCTCTCCAAGGCATGCGTTCTTTATGCGGTACTAGTTCGTCTACATCTTGTTTATATGTTTGGTTAGGAGTAATTCCTTCACTGTATTTTGTTTCTTCATTCCACAAACATGCACCTTGCTCTTCTGCTAGGACCGCACTTGCTTTAATCAAATAGTAACTCCACGCTTCTGCAAATTCGTCAATCATTTCTAGGTTAGGTTGTGTGTATGTCATACCATTTTTTGCCATCCAAAATGCCAAGTTAATAATTCCCACACCCAATGGACGTCTGCCTTCTGTAGCACGTTCTGCCGCTTTAACAGGATAGTCTTGATATGTTAATAGTGCATCAAGTCCACGCACTGCTAGTTCGCATGGCTTTGCAAAGTCTTCTGGCTTCTTAATAAGACCCCAGTTGATAGCACTCAGTGTACACAATGCAATCTCACCTTCTTCGTCATTAAAGTCGTTAAGAGGCTTAGTGGGCAAGTCGATCTCTGCACACAAGTTGCTTTGTCTAATTGGTGCTACATCTTGTTTAAACGAGCTGTGTGTATTTGCATTGTCTACATTTTGTAGATAGATGCGTCCAGTGTTTTTACGCTCGTCCATAAACTGACTAAACAAGTCAGTAGCGCCGATTGTTTTCTTGCGTAGTCTTGTATTGCGTTCTGCACGTTCGTACAGTTCTTTAAACTTGTCTTGGTCACTAAAGAAAGCTTCGTACAAACCGGGAACATCACTAGGCGAGAAAAGAGTTATTTCGCCATTGCTGATAAGTCTTTCGTAGAACAGTTTACTAAACTGTACACCGTAATCCATATGACGAACACGATTATCATCTGTGCCTTTGTTGTTTTTTAACACTAGTAAATCTTCTACTTCATAGTGCCATATGGGGTAATATAAGGTTGCCGCGCCGTTTCGCACACCACCCTGTGAACAAGACCTTGTTGCACTTTGGAACATTTTATAAAAGGGTACAACTCCGGTGTGATAGGCGTCGCCTTTACGGATGGGACTGCCAAGGGCTCGTATACTACCTGCTCCGATTCCGATTCCTGCTTTTGCTGAAACATACTTAACGATGCTACTAGTAGTAGCATTAATACTATCGAGACTATCGTCAGTCTCAATAAGTACGCAACTCGAGAATTGGCGTTGCGGAGTTCTAACGCCAGCCATAACAGGAGTAGGTAAGCTAATATAGAAAGTGGAAACAGCATCATAATAATCCTTTACCCATTGTAATCTTGTTTCTTTCGGGTACTCGGCAAACAATGTTGCTGAGATCAGCATGTAAGCCATTTGTGGAGTTTCTTTGATTATGTTTGTTACACGATTCTGTACAAGATACTTACCACGCCATTGCTCCATAGCCGCATAGGTCATATTCTCGTCACGATCATGTTTAAGATGCGAATTTAATTCATCCCACTCTTCTTTTGTATATTTTTCTAGTAGACTATTATCGTAAAATCCTTCGTCTACATTCATTTTTATCAGTTCAAATATGTGCCATGGTTCGTAGTTTCCGTAAACCATTTTACGCAGATGATATACAATCAGTCGTCCAGCTACCCACTGATAGTTTGGTTGCTCTTCGCTAATCAAATCTGCCGCACTTTTGATGAGTGTTTCTTGAATCTCGCTACTGGTAATACCACTATAAAATTGCAAACTGCTTTTAATCTCTACTTCACTTGCACTAACACCATTAAGATTTTCACATGCTGAAAATACTACTTTATGTAATTTTTCCAAATCTAGTGTGTCTTTATTACCGTCTCGTTTGATTACTTGAATTTCACTCATCTGTTTTTCCTTCTGTTATTTTGTACTTATGGCGTCTAAGTTACACGTTATGTATTATGTTTTATCACATCTACTATCTTTTTTCGATAGCCAATCATCGTGTTGTCGGATGGTAGTGTACTTATCGATCCGTGCTCGTAGTTAAGCAGATACTTATTATCGATTAGAACACATAGTTGCTGAATGCTTTTATTCCTGTCAGTGATATATAATAGTTCGTTTGATATATTTTCGTTTGCGTAGTATATTGTATAACTCATTCCTAATGCCATGCTATCTTCACAAAAATTTCCAGTGTGTAGCATCTCCCACGGAGTGGGCCATGTACTACTTTCTACTGGATCTATTGTTATGCTAGATATAGGAGCGGTCTTCCACCATTCTACTACTGTCTCGCACACTTGTTTTGTATCATTTGTGTCCAGGCCCTTACGGAATTGTCGCCAAAGGCTAAGCCTTTCTCTCGGCGACTCATACCATGCCTGGTTTTTTAGTTGCTGTTCCAAAGTTGATATGTATATTTAAATTTTGTTATAAGATTGTCTGCATCAGTATATTTTAGTTTCATAGTATTTGCAATTCCAATATCTACACTAAAAGTAATACCTACTGCGGCAGTTTCTGTATGGTTATCGGATATTATACTAGTACTTGCACTGGTATCTGTACCCAATCTTAATTGCCCAATCCTGACACCTGCTGTACTTTCTAAGGTGTAATCCATAACTGCAATATTATAAAGTGTAGTATCAACATTAAATCCAGTATCAGCACTACTACCATTTGCTGCTAGACTAATTTCACTTGGTATTGTAACATCACTAACAATATCTATTTCACTGTTGAAACCAACAGTAATAGCACCAGTTGGAGCACTAGCAAATGTTAATATTGTTCCACTAATTGTATAGGTACTAGCATTAACTGCACTACCTGCAACACTTACAGTTATAATGTTAGGTTTGCTTAATGCTAAAGGAATTGTAAAACTTGTTAGTACACCGTTGCCAGTGCCTACACTTACTACATCGTTACCAATAAACAGACGTCTACTGTCCTTTGCATATCCTAATTCGCCTGGGTCTAGTACAGGCAAGTCAGCGAAATTACCTTGTCTGACTCTTATCTTACTTAATCTTGTATCTGCCATCTTTTGCTCCTGATACAGTATTTATGACAAGTTGTAGAACTCTTCTACTCTCTTCGCCCATTTCTCTTCCCAAACTTTAAATTCTTCCGGGCCAGCTTCCCAAAGTTGCCAGTCACAATCTCTACTACACATAAAAATAGCAGTATGTTCAATTTTTGTGCCAAATACTTCGTTATGTGCCATTCCATAAGCCGCGGCTTGCATATAATAATCGTCAATCCACTCACGCTTCTTAGGACGATTAGTTTGTTTAAAGTCCATAATAGTCGGACGCCCTTTGTATATGCCTACTAGGTCTGTAGTACCTGCGTATAGTCCAGGATAGCACAAGTTTACTTCACTGCCCCAAACTTCGTCGATGTCAGGTTCTATGTTCTTAATAACAGTGTCTGCCATCATCTTGGCTTGTAGCATATTAGTGCCTGTATATTCCTCATTGAGGCTCCACGACTCTAACATGTTGTGCATAATTGTGCCTACATTTGCGGCTTCAGTTACAATCTCTTGTGCTTTCTTTTCACCTACTCGCTTTTTCCAAGCATTGAGGTGTGTCATATCCTTTGTTTTACTGAGGATAGTAGTAACACTAGGCACAGGATCGCCATAAGGGTTTTCGTATAGACGTTTGCCGTCTACACTTTTACGTTTAAATTCTTTATACGGGTAGATTTGATTTATATTTAACATACTGCTAGTATAGCACTAACAGTATGCAGTGTCAATTACTTTTATTACCACAGTGGAGCAAAATAAGCTATCAATACTGCTAACAAAAGACTGAGTAACACAGCTTTGTTGTCGCTGGTTAGATTTTCCCATACTTTTAGTAAATTAATAATTTATCTGCCACTTGAAGGTTTTATTAGTTGTAGCATTTTTTAAACGAGTAATTGTATAGCCCAAATTCCTAAAGTATAGTTCAACTTGATTCATTTGATCTGTTTTAGCACTGTCTTGTGTGCTGCCTTGCCAGCATGTGAAGTATGAAACGCTGTCTGGATTGGTTGCAGTTGACGTTCCTGCTGTAAGTCCTAAGCCTGCGTTTGCAGAGCCAGCCCCTATAACAAACGTCCATGTAGTTGCTGCTGGTGCTGTGTATGTTAGCACAAGATTGTTAGCGGCATTTTTGCTTGCTACTAATCCTGATACAGCCGCATCATTAATATCAGCTATAACTGCATTTAAGTTTAGACCACTAGCGCCTAGTGTAACAGTAACACCGCCAAGTATTACATTTGGTGTTCCTGTAATAGTTGGATTTGCAGCACTTCCTGTAATTATAATAGTTGGTGTACTGTCTGTCATTGTAGTGCTGCCGCTAACAGTTGTTTCATATAAACCATTTCCAGCATCTGTTATTACTTGTTTCATAAGGGCTTGTGTTTCATTGAAGATAGTAAGGTCTGCTCTTGCTATAGTTCTTGCTTGGGTTTTATTAATAGTATAGCTCATTTCTTCATATCCTTACTAATTTTCTTTTGCGCCATTTTTGATACAGTGTCATCTTCTGGATCAGCGTTGGAACGGGGTAACGCTGTATCCAGTGTGATGTCTTTTTTGTTAGCTGAGCCAACACTAGTAATAGTTGCTAATAAATCCATTAAACTAGTAATATCAATACTATGTCCAATAGCACGAAGTTTTGCAAGTACCATATTAGTTGGTATTTTAAATTTGCCATTAGCTTTGGCTCTGACCACAATTTCTTCTAAGTCATTTAAAATATTCGTTTGATCTTCGCATATAACTTCGTTAATTAACATTTTAGACTGAACCCCAACTTTTACCTAATTGCATAGGCTTTGCTTTTTTTCCAACAAAGGTTTGCATAGTATCAAATCCAGGATCACCTTTTCTTAGATCCGCAGTTCTGAGTCCGCCAGTACGAGCCCCACCCATTGGTGGTGTTTGTTGACCAGGAGTAAATCCTCTTTGGTTTGCTAACTTAGTATCAGTTCTACGTCCAGCAGTATGAGACCCACCGCTTTTGTTTTGAGGCTTTACTTCGTCATATCCGCCTGTGCCACGACCCGCTTTATATCCGCCTGCGCCTGCTTGTCTTTCAGCATCTGTCATACCATCACCTGGCAAGTCTCCAATTGTTTTGCCCATGTTCCTGTTTACTTTATTATCCAAACCTTTTCGCATTTGCTGATAATTATCTCCACTCACAAATTTATTAAAGTCTAACTCGTTTATAATGTTGATAAAGTGCTCTTGGGACATTTGACCAGATTCGACCATTTTAAAGAGCTTTCCCTTACTCTCCAGGAACTTTTTTTCAGCTAACGCACCTCGCTCCATGTTAGCAATAGCACTTTCACCTTTAAGTTCTCTGCCTACTGGATTTTCTTCGCCTGCCATAGCTTCGTCGCCTGCAAATTCATCATCCATGTTCATGTTTTGTGTACCATCCATTGGTGCATCTGGGTCCATAGCATCATCATCCATACCCATGTCTGTTGGCGCTGGCGTTGCAGGTTGTTCACCTCTAGCTGTTAGTGTTGCATTTTCGAGTGCTTCTTTTGCTTGCTTCATTTGATCTAGTAGAGCGCCAAGTGCGCCATCTGCTGCATTGTTATATGCTTCAGCTACTTCAAATCCAACTTGCTGTTTCATTGCATCAACGATTGGCATAAGTTTTTGTACTTGCATTTCTGCTACATCTTCTACCATACCTTGCATTTCGTCAACCAGTTCTTGTGCGGCTAGTAGTACTTCAGCTTGATCCAAATCAGCTTCCATTATGGTGCTTTCTTTGGTCTTCATACGCTTACCATCTGCTCTAGCTGGCGCCAGTTCTGTAATATATGTTTTAATTTGATGTTGAATCAAACCTAATTTGTTGTACTGGGCATTTTCCCAATATGTGAGATCGCTCTCTTTAATTGCTTGTATTTTAGCATTTGTTGATGACAGCATTCTGTTAAGTGACTCATAATTCATAGACGATAGATCAACCTCATGGTTAAACGTATCAGCTAAAATTTTGTTCAACTTACTAACACTGTGTTGTGTTGAGTTTAAATCATTTAGATACATTGTATGTTCCCGTTCCTTTAATGTATTTATAGCTTTTGCATTATTTTAGACTTTGCTTCGGCCATCTTGCGTTTGGCATTACTCATCTTGGCTAGCATAACATCCTCGTTAAATCTATCCTTAGCTTTGCTCTTAAACATATACACTTCGTACAATGCATTATTGTATTCCATGTCTGCTTTTTCAATATCGTTTACTCGACGAGTTTTATTACCTAATAGGTTCTTAACAATGCCCATTGCACTTTCAAATAGTGCGATATCTTTGTGTATTAATTGGTTGTGTTCATATATATTGTAAAAGTTTTTTCTTTTACCAGCAAACTGTTGTTGTACAACTTCTATCTCATATTGCTGTACACTTACACTATTCTCTTTGGTTGTTTCTGTCATTGCTACACGCAAGTCGACATTTGTCTTGGCACGTTCATTTAACATTGATGATGTTTTATCAAAAGTGTTGATGATATCGAATAGTCTTGGTTTCATGATTACCTCGTAAAGTTATTAATGTTAAGTTTATACGCTACGTCTTTGCCATTAATTGTTTTGTCTAAGACGCCTCTGCCTACTAATGTCTGTGCAATATACTGTTCTCTTTCATCGAGACTTTCTTGCTCCAGCAGTTCAACTTGATTAAATTTGTCTTCAAGGAACTTATTTTCTCTAACATTGACCCAAGTGTGAATTCCACCTTTGGTTATCATCGCTCTCATGACTGTTGCTCCGGAGCTTGTGCTTGCTGTGGGTTCAGTATTCTCTGAGGCAATCCTGTTGCCATCTTTTTACCAAGTCTATTAATACGTCTGGTTTGTGACCTGGCTGTTATATTAGCTTCTCTACCTTGATCCATTGCTTTATTATTTGCACGTTTATTCATATTTTGCATGTCGGAACCGGATTGTCTGGCGCCTGCACTATTACCGCCGGGTCTTACTCCGTATCCGCCTTCGTTAATTTTATAACAATCGCAGTGTTTGCACTCTGGTCCACATGTACATTCTGTAATAGGCTCGCCACAACATTCTTTGCTACACATTTCAACGCCGTCTTTCATCCAAGTTTTCTTAGATTCGGTAATCTCATGTAATCTCATTTTCTGTTCCTTGGTTTGTTTAAACGTTTTAATGCTCTACTAGCCGGATTAAACTTTTTAGTACGCTGAGCTTTGCGAGCCATACGCTTACCCATTCGGGCTTTGGTCTTTTTTAATACCATACGCTTTTTAATATCAATCGGAGCGCCGCATTGTCCTGGCTTAGTAACTAATCTACCAGCACGTTGTCCAACAACACAACGATACTTACGGATAAGACTTTTACCTTTTCTAGCCCATACCAGCACTGCTTCGACCACGTGAGTGGTGTTATCTAATTCATTCAAGTTCATAATAGTATTTATACGGAAATTAATTCATTAACAATACAATGATTGTTGATAGTATGCCTGCTGTTACGGTCGCGGCTGCACCGAGCATTATTTTATTAGTTGACTGGTGGTTCTTTACATTTTCTTCGTGCATAGTTCGCATCTCCTTATGGAGATCCAGCACGGCTTTTTCAACTTTATCCAATCGTGTTTCCAATCCCTTGTACCTTTCTGCACAAAGATCAACGTGGGCTTCTAAATTTGTACGCTCTAGCGTAGTAGTTCCATTTGACATAAATTTTACAATTCTTTCATCTTCTCGGTAAGACGTTCAGTTAGTATTTTATTTGCCTGTTTATTGAGCCTAAGTTTTTTGCCTTTAGTATTCTTCAGTGTATTTAGTACTAATCAACACAAGTTTTAAAATACAAGTTAACCAAAGTAGGGTCGACCGTCTCAAAACACCGTGTGGTAATCTCTTTAGATTCTTCTAATCCTGTGTAGATTGCTACTCCGTCTGCATCTTTATATAAATGATAAAGATCTATATCGTTATAGTTAAAAACGTCCGTATGCTCTATACTAAAGTTAAGTTGCCATACTGTATGTAGTCCTTGATATCGTTTTCCGAACCCATATTTTACTACATCTTGTGCCATTTTCACTGTTACTTTTGATTCCAATGGCTGACTTCGAATACCTATTGTTTGTACTAATGTGTTTAAATTTTGCTGTTGTAAAAATGCACCTTTGTGTTTAGCCATTTTGTTTTCATTGGTATTGGTAATATCTACTAGCGTATATGCAGTGTAATTAATCATCTCTTAAGGCGATTGCTCACACCTGTAATTCCGCCTTGATTAAGTTTATCAAACCCTGAGTCTGCATCGCCCATGCTGTTTTTGCCGATACTTTTTCCAACCATATATCCACCTACGACACTTGCACCTGCAATAGCAAGTTTAGCTAGTGTATCTGATCCACGCATTCTAGGACGCTCTCCATTGGCTGCATTTTTAACCATAAGTCCTTGTGATCTGCCCAAGTCTCTAATATAACTGTATAACTCACTACGCAATGCTTTGGTACGATAAAACTGACTCATTCTTGTAATTACTAACTGTTTTTGCATCTTATTAAGTTTTGGCCAATCTTGTACTAATCGTCTGATGCTTCTGTAATTGCTATTCTTAATATCTAGATCTTTTTCTAATCTCAAAAAGAACGAACTAGCACCAGTTACTGGTCTGCCACTTTGTATAGTTCTGAGATATGCTTTAATTTTCATATCATTTAGCTTAATTCTGCCTAGTTGCATTTCGTTTTTATCACCTGCATTAGGCATGTTATTTTTAAGACTACTAAGAGCAACATGTAGATCATTGCCGCTTTGTCTATAAGTGTTAAAGTTTCCAGTCATCATAACTCTGCCTGCATAGTCTGCAGCAGCAGGTGCCATGTCATATTCATTACTCATAATGTATAATGCTAGCATGTTCATGAATGCAAAGTCTGCCATGTCTCTAGCATTAGTTCCTTCTACTCGCTGTCTAGTTTTAAACATTTTGCTTTCGTTTAAATCACCAATAAAGCTATATTGTTTTTTAGGAGTCTCGGACATTGTGTGTCCTCCTTGAATTTCTGACCACTGTTTTGCTGTATACTGTTTCTGTTCCATAATATTATTTATCGTTCCTGTGAGCCCAATACAAATATTCATTGAACCATTGTTGTGTTTGTTCTCCACATCTTTGTAGAAACATATCCCAAGGCATTGTTACTGTGCCATCTGGATCTATAAACATAGGTTTGTCGCCTTGCATAATTAAATTTCCGTATGTAGCATCTCTATGATAGAACACAGGTTGATTTGCATCTACATATGTTTTGCCTATAAAATCAAAGAAACTTTTTACTACTGTGTTTCTGTGCAGGACACATATATTCCATAGCTGATCTTTTGTTACTTGTGTTCTGTATTGTTGCCAAGGAATACCTTCTACTTTATCCATTACGATAATACCATCTTCAAAACTGTGTACTTTTACACACCATGGATTATCTAGTTGAAAACGTTTGTACGTCTCAAAGTTAAATGCATTAGGTTTAGTTTTTTTAACAATGTACTTGCCATCATCATAAACTTCTCTATGTTCTTTTTTGTGTATTAGTTTAATGTTTAATAAGTCTCAAAGTTAAATGAATTAGGTTTAGTTTTTAACAATGTACTTACCATCATCATAAACTTCGGT
>TARA_R110002074_G_scaffold44184_26_pt1 | contig 20047 bp, 15 predicted proteins | sample TARA_R110002074 | Tara Oceans TARA_R110002074 (sample SAMEA4397215) | marine metagenome | biome: Polar Biome; feature: [MIX] marine epipelagic wind mixed layer (ENVO:01000061); material: water (ENVO:00002006), including particulate matter (ENVO:01000060) such as... | depth 10-100 m | reverse complement strand
AATTTCGTCTCCGCTACGTCACCTACGGGTACGTTAGGTCCGCAGGGCGGGTAAGCCTACGCCGGTTGACTCGAAACCGCCGTCGGATGCAACGACTTGACCGGTAACAAAGCTGGCCCTTTCGCTTGCAAGAAAGCATATGACTTCCGCGATTTCACGTTCCGTACCATATCGGTTCAGGGGGATCGCGTCGTGATAGGCCGCGCGGATCTCTGGTGAATGGACGGCCAGCGCGAGTTTCGTATTGACCGGACCGGGGCAGACGCAATTGGCGCGGATGCCGACCTCTCCAAGCTCCGCCGCCTGCTGCTTGGTCAGGTGGATGACGGCAGCTTTCGACGTGCCGTAAGCGACGCGAAGTGTGGAAGCGCGCAAGCCCGAGATCGAAGCAATATTTACGATGGCGCCGCCTCGGGCCGACAACAGGGTCAGGCAGGCTTGTGACATCAGGAAAACGCCATCGAGGTTTGTGTCCATAACGCGCCGCCATCGGGCAAAGTCCGTTTCAGCCAGAGGGCCGAAGTCGGCGACACCGGCGTTGTTCACCAAGATGTCAAGACGACCACAGGTCTGTTCGACCTCGGCCACCGCCTGCGCGACTTGCTGCGGGATAGAGACGTCGCAGGTTACAGTCATCGCGCCGGGCAGGGTTGCGGCGGCGGCCTCAAGTTCATCTGCGTCGCGGTCGAGCATGACGACGCGGCGACCTTCGGCGTGGAACAGGGTGGCTGTGGCAAGGCCGATGCCGCGGGCGGCACCTGTAATCAGGGCGACGGTGTCATTCATTTCAACATCTCCGGCAGAAAGAGGGACAGGGCAGGAACCGCCGCCACGATGGCGAGGCCGATGATACTGATGGCCAGGAATGGCAGCGCTGCGCGGGCGATGCGTTCCAGCGGCTGGCGGGTGATGTTCGCCGCGACGTAGAGGTTGATGCCGACCGGCGGCGTGATGAGCCCGATGGCGAGATTTACCATGACCAGCACACCGAACCATACCGGGTCCCAGCCCAATTCGCGCACGACTGGCATGAAGATCGGCAAAGAGATGAACATGACCGTAACGGGGTCCATGAACATGCCCGCGATCAGCAGGATCAGCATGATGACCATCAAGATCACCGCGTCGTTGTCGGACAGGCCAAGCAACTGGCCGGAATACTGTCCCACAAGGTCTTCAACGGTGACGACCCAGCCGAAAAGGCTCGCGTAGGCCACGACCAGCATGACAACAGCAGAGGAGGACGCGGCCTCGGTCAGCGCATCATAGAGCGTGCGGACGGTCAGCGTGCGGTAAGCGAAGGCACCGACGGCTATGGCATAGACCGTGGCGACAAGGGCCGCCTCGGTCGGGGTGAAGATGCCGGAATAGATACCGCCGAGGATCACGACAGGCGTCATCAGGCCCCAGAATGACCCGCGAAAGCTGCGGCCGAGGTCGCGCCAGTATCCGTCACTGGCGGGCGCGGGGGAGAGCCTGTCCAAACCCTCACGGCCGCGCGGCTTGATGAAGGGTAGGACGGCCAGCATCAGCAGCCCCATGAAAAGGCCGGGGATAATCGCAGCGATAAACAGGGCGGAAATCGAAGTCTCTGCGATCACGCCGTAGATCACAAGGCCGATGGAGGGCGGGATGACGATGGAAAACGCGGCCCCGGTGCAGACAAGGGCGGCGGCGGCGGCGCGAGGATATCCGTCCTCGTGCATGCCCTTGATGATCATGGGGCCGATGGCAGCGACAGAGGCAGGGCCGGAGCCTGAGACTGCGCCCCAGAATAAACAGACCACCGTGCCAACCACGCCCATGCCGCCTGGCAGATTGCCGATCAGGATGCGGAAGAAGCGTATCATGCGCTCGGCGATGCCCAATGTGCCCATCAGCGTCCCCGCGAGGATAAAGAAGGGGATTGCCAGCAGAGCGTATTTCGCAATGCCCGTGGCGATCAGGTCGCCGGCGAGTTCAAAGCCGAACCCGATTTGCCACATCGCATACATGGCCGACAAACCAAGTGCGAAGGCGACCGGGACGCGGAGGGCCATCAGCAGAAAAAAAGCGACGATCATCTGGGTGCCGGCACCCATGTTAAAGATATCAGACACTTGGGGTCGCCTGTGGTTCCTGACGCGGGGTGTGCCACGTCTCTGCCGCGTGCTGTAGGTAGCGGATGATGATGAGTGCAAAGCCGAAGGGCAGACCGATCTGATACCACCACGCGGGCAGGCCGAGGGCGTAGCTGCGGATGCCGCTGTCAATCTGGTTCATCAGCGTGGCCCATGAAAACCAGGCCGAGGCGGCAAGCAATAGCACCGAGAGGATCACAGAGAGGATGAACACCGCCTGTGCCGCCCGCCGGGGTAGGGCGTCCTGCACCAACGTCACTGCCAGATGTTCGCCCCGACGCGCAGCGATGGCGGCGCCGAAGACGGTCAACAGCAGAAAGCCGTTGGTCAGCACCTCTTCGGAGGCGGCGAATGAATAGTGAGTGGCGTAGCGCACCACGACGTTGACGAAGCCGATCAGCGTCATGCCAATGAACAGCACGGCGCAGACGATTTTTTCGAATTCTTGCAGCACGAAGCGCATAGCGGTGATCCTCTCCGGATCGGCTCGGCCCCGTGAGAGGGCCAAGCCGTTTCTTTAGTTCGCCGGGGTCGCGTCGATGGCGTCCCGGAAGCTGCCGACGATCTCGGTTCCGACTTTGGCCGCCCATGTTTCGAAAGCGGGCTGGGTGGCGGTGCGGAAAGCAACAAGCTCTGCCTCGGAAGGTTCATAGACCTCCATCCCTTTGTCCCGCAGGAAGGCGACGCCTTCGGCGGTCCCTTCACGCGTGATCTCGCGCTGGTATTCCATAGCCTCGGTTGCGGCGGCGCGCATCTGGTCCTGGGTGTCAGCACCCAGACCATCCCAGACCTTGGTGGATACGCCAAGGAAGATCGGGTCGTAGGAATAATGCCAGGTTGTCAGGTATTTCTGCACTTCGAAGACCTGCTGCGGGATGATGACCGCACCGATCGGGTTTTCCTGGCCATCGACGACGCCCTGCTGAAGCGCCGTCATCGTCTCGCCCCATTGCATCTGCTGGGGATTGGCACCGAGAGCGTTCATCACGTCGATATACATCGGACCCGCGACGCGCATGTTCAGGCCCTTCATGTCGTCAGGAGATGTAATCGGGCGGACGTTATTGGTGACTTCGCGAAAGCCGTTCTCGCCCCAAGCCAGAACTTCGATGCCCTTGTCACGCAGGATGCTCTCCAGCAGTTTGGCGGGGGCTCCCTGTGTGGTCGCATCGACTTGTGCGTAGTTGGCATAGAGGTAGGGCAGCGAGAAGACCGCCATCTCGGGGACCAAGGGCGTCACGTTGATCGCAGAGGTGACAACGAGGTCAAGCGCACCACGGCCCACCATCTCGGCCTGCTTCATCTGGTCGCCGCCAGAGAGCTGGGCGTTCGGAAAGACGCGGACGTCGTAGGCACCGTCGGTTTTCTCGGCCAGAAGTTCGCCGAATTTCTCGGCACCCTTGTGCCAAGTCGTGGCGTCGCCGGTATTGTGCGATAGGCGAAGGGTTTCGGCATACGCCGCGCCGGACAGGACGGTCGTGGCTAACATGGCTGCCAAGGCAGCCTTTGTGATCATATTCATAATGGTTCCTCCTTCAATTCGCCACAATGTGGAACAGAGATTTGCGGTGCGGGCAAGATATTTCTTGCATTATCCTCATAAATACGCAGGTCTTTGGTGCGAAGGCTGATAACCTAAGGAAATTGAAATAGAAGTGGTCCATATTATGAAAGAGCTTGATGATGCGACCCCGGCCAGCGGCAGCCAGGCGGTGGACCGTGCACTGGCGCTTTTGCAAATCACTGGCCGCGGCGCAGGCCGAGGTGTGGCGCTGTCGGAGTTGATCTCGGCCTCCGGTCTGGGCAAGCCCACGGTGCGGCGGCTGATGCTGGCGCTGATCCGGCGCGGGCTGGTAGAGCAAGATGGCGCCACGCGGCTCTATTATCTGGGCGAGGAAAGTTATATCCTTGGCACGCTGGCAACGCCGCGCCATGGCCTATTGGAAATCGCGGCGGATGCGGTTGTGCGGCTGGCCAAGGCGAGCGGCGACACGGCATTCGTCAATATGCGGCGCGGGTCTGCCGCCGTTTGCCTGCACCGCGAGGAAGGGGTGTTCCCGATCCGCACGCACGCGCTGGAGACGGGCGCGCAGCATCCCCTTGGAATTGGGGCAGGCTCGCTCGCCATGTTGAGCGCGATGCCGGATTCAGAGGTCGAGGTGCTGCTGGCCGATAACGCTGACAGGCTGGCGGCGGATTACCCGGACTATGACGCGGATCTGCTACGCAGCGACGTGGCGGCGACGCGGACGCGGGGGTTCGCCTTAAACCCTGGACGGATCGTGGCGGGCAGCTGGGGCGTGGGCGTGGCCTTGCGGCGTCCCGACGGGTCTGTTGCTGGGGCTATGTCCATCGCAGCGATTGAAAGCCGGATGCAACCGCCCCGCGATGCGGAACTGGCGGCGATGCTGACCCGCGAGGCACTGGATATCGAACTACGGCTGGCGCGGCGGATGCCGCAGGCCGCTTTACAGGAGAATTCAATATGACAGACCCCTATATCGTGGGCTGGGCCCACACAACTTTCGGCCGCAGCGACGCTCCGGACACTGAGGCGCTGATGGCCGAGGTGACAGGCCCCGCGCTGAATCATGCGGGTGTCGCAGCCGAGGACGTCGACGGTATCTTTGTCGGTGTCTTCAACAACGGCTTTTCAGATCAAGATTTCCAAGGCGCACTGGTGGGCATGGGCAACGACGCTTTGTCCCGTGTGCCGGCGACACGGTATGAGAACGCCTGCGCAACAGGGTCCGCAGCGCTGCACGGAGCGATGGATTTCATCGCCAGCGGGCGGGGCAAGATCGCGCTTGTCGTGGGGGCTGAAAAAATGACCGCCACGCCGGGGGTCGAGGTCGGTGACATCCTGCTGGGTGCCTCATACCGGCGCGAGGAAGCCGACGTGAGCGGCGGGTTTGCCGGACTGTTCGGGCAGATTGCCGGGAATTACTTCCAGCGCTACGGCGATCGATCCGAAGAATTGGCGATGATCGCGGCCAAGAACCACCACAACGGGATGCAGAATCCTTTCGCGCACATGCAGCGCGATTTCGACGTGGCCTTCTGCAACACAGTGTCCGAGAAGAACCCACTTGTTGCTGGCCCCTTGCGGCGTACGGATTGTTCGCTGGTGTCTGACGGGGCGGCCGCACTGGTGCTGGCCGCGCCCGAGATCGCGGCGGACTTGCAGCGCGCGATCCGCTTTCGGGCACGGACCCATACCAACGAACCGCTGGCCCTTTCACGCCGCGACATTACCCGTTTCGACGGCGCACGGCGGGCATGGGATCAGGCCTATGCCGCCGGTGGCGTGACCATCGACGACCTGAGTCTGGTAGAGACCCACGATTGCTTCACCGTTGCCGAACTGCTGGAGTATGAGGCAATGGGGCTGACAGAGCCGGGTCAGGGCGGTCGCGCTATTCGCGAGGGCTGGACGGCCAAGGGCGGGCGCCTTCCCGTGAACCCCTCGGGCGGGTTGAAGTCCAAGGGGCATCCCATCGGGGCGACCGGCGTGTCGATGCATGTCATGGCCGCGATGCAACTGATGGGCGAGGCGGGGGGAATGCAGATCCCCGATGCGCGGCTGGCCGGTGTGTTCAATATGGGTGGGGCCGCGGTGGCGTCCTATGCCTCGATCCTCGAACGGGTCGCGTGATGCAGCCCGTTTCCACACGGGTGATGAACCTGTCGCAGTTCCTGACGGACACCTCCCGGCGACATCCGAACGACATCGGCCTCGTCTGGGGTGACGTAACCTGGACCTGGGCAGAATTGGAGGCGCGGTCTACCGCATTCGCAGCCGCCCTGCGCGACCGCTATGGGTTGCAGAAGGGCGACCGCCTGCTGGTGCAATCCGCCAACTGCAATCAGATGTTCGAGGCCGCCTTCGCTTGCTGGAAACTCGGTTGCATCTGGGTGCCCGCCAACTTCCGCCAGACGCCGGAAGATGTTGCCTGGCTCGCCGCCTCGTCCGGGGCCAAAGGATTGCTGGCCGGGGCCGAGTTCGCGGACCATATCGCGGCCTGTGACGGGGTCGCCTTTACTGTGACCATCGGCGGTGCGGGGGATGACGACTACGACGCGCTTGTTGCGGCTCACGCGGATGCGTCAGTCACAGCCGCTGTCGTGGATCGCGACGATCCGGCGTGGTTCTTCTTTACCTCCGGCACCACGGGCAAGCCGAAGGCGGCGGTGTTGACTCATGGTCAGATGGCATTCGTCGTGACCAATCACCTGTGCGATTTGATGCCGGGGACGGGACCTGACGATGCCTCCATTGTCGTGGCTCCGCTGTCCCATGGCGCGGGCATTCACCAACTGACCCAAGTCGCGCACGGGGTGAAGACGATCCTTCCCGGCTGGACCAAGTTCGACGCGGCCGAAGTCTGGCGGCTGGTCGCACAGTGGCGCGTCACCAACGCCTTTACCGTGCCGACCATCGTGAAGTTGCTGGTCGAGCATCCCTCCGTCCATGATCACGACCATTCCAGCCTGCGCTACGTAATTTATGCCGGTGCACCGATGTATCGCGCAGATCAGATCCGCGCGCTGGACGTGTTAGGGCCCGTCTTGGTGCAATATTTCGGTCTGGGCGAAGTCACGGGCAACATCACCGTGCTGCCACCGGTCCATCACTCTGTCGATGACGTCGCCATGCGCATCGGCACCTGCGGCTTTGCGCGGACGGGAATGCAGGTGCAGGTGCAAGACGCCACGGGGCGCGAAGTCGCGGCAGGTGCGACAGGCGAGGTCGCCGTCATCGGCCCCGCCGTCTTTGCTGGCTACCACAACAATTCGGAGGCCAACGCTACGGCGTTCCGCGACGGCTGGTTCCTGACCGGCGATCTCGGCCACATGGACGCGGAGGGATTCCTTTATCTGACGGACCGTGCGTCGGACATGTATATCTCGGGCGGATCCAACATCTATCCGCGCGAGATCGAAGAGAAGGTCCTGCAGCACCCGGCTATCAGCGAATGTGCGGTGTTGGGGATTCCGGACCCGACTTGGGGTGAGGTCGGCATCGCCGTCTGCGTCGCGCGCGGTGATGCTCCGGATTCCGCCGCGTTGCTTGATTGGCTGGGGGCGAAAGTGCCTCGCTACAAGATGCCGAAATCTGTCGTGTTCTGGGACGAGATGCCGAAGTCGGGCTATGGCAAAATCACCAAGAAGCTAATCCGTGCCGAGCTGGTTGCGCGCGGCGAACTTAGCAGTGTCTGAAGCGTGGACCTTGATCCACCCCGGTCCGGTGGCGGCCGAGCGCATCACCACAGTGCCTTGCAAGGCGACGCATAGGCGCGTCAAGCTGAAGGCAGGATCGACACTTTTGCGAGCGATGACTGATGCTGTGGGCGGGGCTGGCGCTTGGTTCGACTTGTGCGATCTGCCGGTCGAGACGCTAACATTCGTCCGCCCCGCCCCCGCGCCGGACAATTGCCACGTGGCTTGGTACAGCGCCGAGACAGTGCTGCAAGATGCCATCATCTTACAGGCCGGCGCGCATTTGGGGCGGCGGGACGGGGCGGCATTTGCCCATGTTCATGGCCTCTGGTCCGAGAAGAGCGGAACCCGCCATGCGGGCCATCTGCTGGCGGAGGCAACAGTGCTGTCCGTCGATCACGTGGTCGACGTCTGGGTGCTGGATGGCGCAGTGCTGGAAAGTGCGCCGGACGCGGAGACGGGGTTTACCCTGTTCCACCCGATCTCTATCGGAGTAGTTAAAAATCCAAACGCGGTGCTGGCGACGATCCGGCCAAATATGCTGATTGATGACGCTCTTGCGAGGTGCTCCGAAGTCGGAGGTCTGCCGGTCAAAGTCGTCAAGGGGCTGGGCAGCTTGGTCGGCACTCGGTTGGACGGTCAGCCAGCATTGGACGATGACGCAACGGAGGTCCTGCTGACCGGCGGCACTGGGCAGGGTGTGATCGCCGTGGGTTTCGGCGGCTCCGCCGTCACGGGATATCTGACCCCAGGCTTGAACCGGGTCTGCGTGACCTTCGAGGTTCTTTTGTTGTCCCAGCGGCCTTGTTAAAGTAACCACCATTTCGGCAGGCAAAGTAATTTGGAGCTCGGTGTTCTTCGAGGTGAAGTACCAGTTTGGTAATGCCGCTCCCGATCACGATTACTTACTGCAACTGGCCGGCAACACCAGCTTTGACACACATCATGATGGGAGTCGGTGGAGGGGCTTCTGCAAAGCTGGAACTTGGGCTTTCCCGTATGTTTAAGCTGCACGCTAAATGGTGACCATTCGGTGAGCGCTTCGTCGACTGATATTTTTTCCAACTCCGTTCTCAAAAAAGGTTTCGTCCTAAGCCGCAACAGCGGCATTATTGACCCCCCTTACGATCCGGATGATCTCGGCCGCATGGTCTTTCTCGAAGACACCGGCGATCCCGAGGTCATCAATGTCTGAGAAGGGGCTTTCGTAGAATGTCTTGGGTTCTACGATGCCACTATCAGTAAGATGATCGATAATCATGTCAATGAACTCGGATTGATCTGAGTTCAATTGGTGCGTTGCCATAAAGGTGCTGAAGGCTTTTTTCGCAGCGATACGGTCAAGGCCGATCAAACGTCGCAGAAATACCCCTAATGGTTCTTCCGCTTGAAGTGCCGTTAGCGTTTCCGTATCCGAAACACCTTGTTCAATCAACATTCGCTCGAGTTCTTCAACGTCTGTTCGTGTAAGAACCTCTGCTCGGTGGATCTTTTGAAGGGTGATATGATCCATATGCGTTTCAACAAACTTGCGGACTTTCATCTTGAAACGTGCCTTGTCGATGCCGGTGCCGACTTCGGGAAGGTCGATAGTTTCGCCGCCGCCCAGCTCATCCTGAAAATCGGTGATGACGATCTTGCGTTCTTTGGGCTGAATGAGATCGGCGAGCGTACGTAACCTGCGCCTTATGTCCTCAAGAATTTCAACGGTAATGTCGGTCCAAAATTGATCTGTCTGCATCTCAAGGATCAGTTCCATCTGCCTTGAAACGGTGGGAACGTTGGACAAGCCTTCAAGGGCAGAGGCTAACTTGACCAATCGCAACTGCAATCTCGAAAACCGGGCATCAGCGCGCAACAAAAGCAGTTGAGCATTCAGGACGAGAAGATCGAACTGCTTTGCGGGTAGATGATCGTCCACAAATGCCGATGGGAGGCCAGCAAGCTCATCGGTCAGAGTGATCTGTGCGTCAAAATTCAGAGTTTGCCAGCTGTCGATCTCTTTGAAGCGTTCCACAGCCCGGCGTTTGTCGCGCACCATGAAGTTTTCGAGGTTCATGCCGAGGACTTCATCGTGCAGCCGACCCTTCAGAGATTTTACCAGCTCGGTATGCTGGTCATCCTGATCTTGAAGGTCGCCGATCAATTCTACACGGGTAGTGAAAAGGCGTTCACCGATCGGGACAGCAGCCCCAGCATTGCGAGCATCCGGGTTTTCGCGAAAAAACTCCAGATTTTGGCAAAAATCGAAAATTAGGAACTCTTCTTTATCCTCATCAGGCCCGAACAGATTTTCGCGCAAGCGCGTGCCGCGCCCTACCATTTGCCAAAATTTAGTTTTCGACCGTACGATCTTGAAAAAGACAAGATTCACGACTTCAGGAACGTCGATTCCCGTATCCATCATATCGACTGAAACCGCGATGTGGGGTTGCTTCTCTGCCTCTGTGAAATCGTCGATCAGTGACTGCGCGTAGCTGACGCTGTAATCGATTAGTCTGGCAAACTGGCCTGCCATATGCGGATAGTTCGCGTCGAACCTCTCCACGATGAATTGGGCATGCCTGCTGTTTTTGGCGAAAACGATGGTCTTGCCAAGGCGATCACCGCCGGCAACCTTGATGCCATTGCGCATGACATGCTCAAGGACCTTATCTACGGTATCCTTATTAAACAGCCACTTATTCAGGTCGTTGGATTCAATCCGATCAGGAATGATACCATCTTCATCCCATTCGATTGCGTCCCACTCGTCTTTCTCTTCATCCGACAATTGGTCATATGCGATCCCATCGCGCTGAAATTTCAGCGGAACGGAGATTGATTTTGGCGGTACCAAATAGCCGTCTTGAACAGCGTCATCCAAGTCGTAGGCATCCGTTGGGATACCACTCTCAAGATTGAAGAGTGAATAGGTGTTGTGGTCGATCTCTTCCTTTGGCGTCGCAGTCAAACCAACAAGGAAACTGTCGAAATAATCGAAAATCGCACGGTATTTGCGGTAAACAGACCGATGTGCTTCATCAATCACGATCAAGTCGAAATGGCCTGGGCCAAAGCGCTTTTCTCCACCTTTTATCTCGTCAATGAGGCCCATCATGGTGGGATAGGTCGACATAAAAACCCGAGCGCCGGAATGGTCGTTGTGTGCAGGATCATGGCGTTCCAACAGGTTCGCGCTCGGGGTGGCGGGCAGGTGGGCCTTGAATGCGCCGTGAGCTTGTTTGACCAATGCCACGCGGTCCGCAAGAAACAGCACGCGCTTGACCCAGTTGCCACGCATTAGCTGGTCGATCAAGGCGATGACAGTCCGAGTCTTGCCGCTGCCGGTGGCCATGACAAGCAGCGCCTTTCGTTGGCGATCCTTCTCAAAGGCTTGTCCAATCCGGCGGATCGCTCGTTGCTGATAAAAGCGCCCGGCGATTGCCTCGTCAACACTCACATCATCAAGGGTTTTGCGGTTTCGCCGCCGTTGATGCAGCAACTCCAATTCATCGCGCTTCAGGAAGCCAGACACCTTGCGGGGCGGATAGCGCAAGTCATCCCAGATCCAATGCTCATAGCCGTTGGTCGTAAAGATTACGGGACGCTGACCATACATTTTTTCAAGACAGTCGGCATAGAGCTTGGCCTGCTGCTGGCCGGTGCGTGACTCCTTCTTAGTGCGCTTGGCCTCGACCACTGCAAGCGGTTTACCGTCAGCCCCCCATAGGACGTAATCTGCAAATCCTTCGCCGCTCTGGTTGGGCATGCCCTTGATCGGGAACTCGCGATCTCGGGGCTGATCCAAGGCCCAACCAGCCTCATGCAGCAGCAGATCAATAAAGGCATCACGGGTGGCGGCCTCATTATAGTCGTGGTCGTCCGGCAGGGCCTGATTGGCCTTGCGCGCTGCGGCGACCTCGGCGCGCAGGCGTGCCAGTTCGTCCTCCAACGCCTTGCGACCCACCTCGGAGGTCTTGCGCGCCTCTTCGGCGTCTTCCGCGCGTTTATTGGCGGCTTTGATGTCTCCCTCGATCTTCTGGATCTGCGCAACGGTGCTGGCTGAGATGGTAAGGGATTTTTCCAGCTTGCCGATGTCGAACGACAGGGCAGGGTCGGGCTTGCTACCAGTCGCATAGGTGCGGGCGATCCAGTAGCAGACATGAAACAACTCACGCACCGTAGTGGCAGCGTCTTGAGGTGTCAGGGCCTTGCCGCTGTCATGGGCGGCGCGGTTGCCCTGATCCTTGATGTACTTCGCTTTGGTGGTGATGGCAGGCCCTGTCAGCGCTTCGAGGCTGGGTTCGGCAATCAAGGCGGCCAGAGTGCGCTCATAGGGATGGCGCAGGGCAGGATCGCGGCGGTAGAGCCATTTCAGCGCCGTTTCTAACGTCAAGCGCGACCAGAAGCACGCGCCGCGCGGGTCAGACAGGGCCAGTTTCTCGGCCTTTTCAGCATGATTGAGAAGGTCTTTGAAATCTATTGAGAGAAAAGAAAACTGGCTCATGATAGCGTCATTCCAAATAGATATTTTCTGCGTTTAAGGCATCACTGAAATACGGCGTGAAGCCTGCAAGGACGATGGTCATCGATACAAGGTCTCGCATGTCGATTTCACGCTTGGCGTTGCGCGGGGTTCCCCCATGGCGAAGGCCGGGATAGTCCGAGCCAAACCCATAAATGGACTTTGCGGATTTCAGAACATCGTCGTGAGGAAACGCGTCGACCTTGTCGCACATGGCACCGAACGTGTTGGCAATCCGACGTTGCTGCCTGCGCGAAGCGGTGGCGTTGTGAACTTCCGCTGCTTCATTGTACGCCATCACCTGAGGTGACTGGGTCAAGAGCGCTTCAAGCAGATTGAACTGCGCGGCAAGGCACTGCTTGATCCGGCGCGGTGATTGCTCTGCTTTTAGGTCTCGAACATTCTCCTCGAAGACTTGCATCAACTCGGACAGGGCCGCGTCCTGTGATGTCACATGTTTCAAATCTCGGATCAGCCGAGCAAACATTCCTGGCAGTGTGGGATGCAGGCTGAAAGGGCGGCGCAGGTCGTAGCGAAGACTGAATTTTTCGAGGAAACCTTCGACAATCAGGTAATAGGCATTTGCGAGATTGCCGCCGCCAAAGTCTTCAATGGCCTCAAACGCATCTTCGAGGGCTTTGACGATTTGACGCTCGGTTGTGGCCGGATCTTCAAAGAAAGTGACGATGTACTGCCATGCCAGGTCCGCGCGGTTGGCGGCGTCGCTATAGGCCTCAAGCCTATCCTGATAAATGTCAGAGGCAACGTCATAGGCGTCGCGGGCCTGAATGTCGCCTTCGAGGTATATGTTTCCCTCGTCGTCATAGGCTGTGTAGGTGGGTGTCTCCGGTTCGATTGGCGCGGGGATTGCCTCTCGAAAGAGGTCACCCCAAAGTTCTTCATCCTGAAATTCGTCATCTGACATCTCGTCCAAAAGGGGCTCGAAGATGTCCTTGATGATTTCAGCCTTTACGCCTGCAAACTCTCCCCGCATCAGAGTTCTCCTCGGAAGGCGCGATGTTGGAGCGAGGCGAACAGAGTACCTTGTAGGTCGATTGCATCAAGAAGTTTTTTGCGCTCCGGCGCAAGCGCGTCGATGGCCACTGAGAACTGATCCTGCAAATCTTTTGGTGGTATCGCGATCCTAATTTTCTGCATCTCTTTTGCGTTGATGTTTGCCATCCCCACGATGTTTTTGCACATACCAACAAGGGTTGCTTTGCCATGGGAACTGTTGAGGTAAGCGCTTATGTAATCCGTGTTGCCAAGCTCATTGGCTCGACCTCGCACGAGGTATCCGGCAAAGGCGAACGGTTCTTCCTGTTTGACCACAGCAGTCTTGCCAACCAGCTCTTTGCTGTTGGTCCGGTTGAATAACAGGTCGCCCTTTCGTGTCGTGTATTTTTCGAAATCGGAATCAGAGAGCTCTACGTGCTTCAAGCTTGTTAGGTCGATTTGACCGTCATAGGTCAAATTCCCCATTCGCAGCATAGGCAGGCCTTTGCCATCGGTATTGGCCTTTTCGGAACTGCCATACTTGGCTTCCTCTAATAGGTCGCCGATGCAGCCCATTGGCCAATCCATCGAGTTTCGCGCAATATCCCCAAACATCTCATAAAATATCGCCTGTCCGAGGGTGTTGAGTTTGTCGAGGGCTCGGGTGCGGAGGCGGCGGAGCGCGTCCGCCTGATCCAATATCCCCGCAATCCGCTTCTGCTCCTCCAGCGGCGGGAGGGGGATTTTGATGCGTCCCACATCGCCCTTTCTGATTGAAGGCACAGTTGTAGAGTTCGACAAAGCATGGAAATCAAGAGTATCCAGAAAGCGAAACGCAAAGTCGTTTAATACGGTATCTTGGTCGAAATGGATGCCCATGACGTTGTTGTCGAAGGCCATTTCTTTGGTTGTGATGCATCTGTTGTTTTTTCGAATTGCTTCGCCAATTTTAGCGAAAACGATGGAGCCGGTCGGAAAGATTGTGGCCCTCAACCGAGACGCTGTTTCAGAACTTACATGGTTTGCCGCCGATGAGATCGTTGTTCCTTCGGAGACTTTTGCCTTTGAAATGTCTCCAACTTTTGCGAAAGGATAATCCCCTTCCGTCAGACCTTGGAATTCTTTGGGGAAACCGGCACCTGAAAATATTTCGGCGATGTCACTGATTTCAACGAGGGGCCAACTCATCCCAACATCCCCTCCAACCGATCCAGCCCCTCGGTAATCTCGCCCTCCAGCGCGCGCAGTTCTGCGATGATCTCGGCGGGGGATTGGTGCTCAACCTCCTCGTGTTCGATCTCTTTGTATCGGTTCAGGCTCAAATCCCATGATCCGGTGGCGATGATCTCGGAGGCGGGCACCATAAAACTTTGTGCGGTGCGGGGGCGGTCTGCTTCACTCTCCAGCCCCTGCCAACGGGTCAGGATATCGGGCAGGTTGTTCTTGGTGTGCTCGTCCTCGGTCAATGCCTCCTCCGGCACGGGGCCAAGCTTGGCGTCCTCCAGCAGCGGCGTGCGCTTGTCATCAAGGCTCATCCCGTCGGCTGTCATGTCGTAGAACCACACATCCTCGGTGCCGCCCACACCCGTCTTGGTGAACACCACGATGGCGCAGGACACACCGGCATAGGGGCGGAACACGCCCGAGGGCATTTTGATGATCGCGTCCAGTTTGTGATCCTCGACCAGCATTTTGCGGATGTCTTTGTGCGCCTTGGAGGAGCCAAACAGCACACCATCCGGCACAACCACCGCCGCGCGCCCACCCGTGCGCATCAGGCGCAGGAACAGCGCCATGAACAGCAGCTCGGTCTTTTTGGTTTTGACGATCTTCAGCAGGTCTTTGGACGTGGTGTCATAATCCAGGGATCCGGCAAAGGGCGGGTTGGCAAGGATCAGGGAATAGCGCCCCTCATCAGCGCCGTGTTCCTCGGCCAGACTGTCACGGTAGGCAATGTCGGGGTTGTCTACGCCGTGCAGCGTCATGTTCATCGCGCCGATCCGCAGCATGGTGCTGTCAAAGTCAAAGCCGTGGAACATGGAGTTGTGGAAGTGGTCGCGCTGCTCAGGATCGCGCAACATCTTGGGGTGGTGGTCGCGCAGGTATTCGCCCGCCGCCACAAGGAAGCCGCAGGTGCCCACGGCAGGGTCACAGATCACGTCCTTGGGGGTAGGGGCCATGAGGTTGACCATCAGGTTGATGATGTGGCGAGGCGTGCGGAACTGGCCGTTCTGGCCTGCGCTGGCGATTTTGCCCAGCATGTACTCAAACACGTCACCTTTGGTGTCGCGGTCCTCCATCGGGATGTCGTCGAGCATCTGCACGACTTTTGCCAGCAGGTTGGGGTTCGAGAAGCCCAGTCGTGCGTCCTTCATGTGGGTACCGTAGGAAGACCCTTCCTCCCCCATCTGGCGCAGGAACGGGAAGACGTGCTCATCCACAATGCGCATCATCTCGCGTGCCTCAAAGTTCTTGAAGCGGGACCAGCGGAGGTTGTCGTAGGCCTCGCCCTTATCATCCGCTCCATCCGGGAAGATCCGACGCTCCATGGGTGTGCCCAGCATCTCGGCCTTGCTTTCTTCGCGCGTGTGGATCTCGTCCAAGCGCTTGATGAAGAGCAGGAAGGTGAGTTGTTCGATGACCGATAGCGGGTTGGAGACACCGCCGGACCAGAAAGCGTTCCATATCTGATCGATCGACGTGCGGATGGTGCCTGTAAGCATATCAGTTCTACCGTTTCTTTTGAGATTTCCGGCACGCTACTTCCTTCACCTTAGGCGCACAATAGGGGGAAGGGCAGTCTGGGAGGAACGATGGCAGCAATCAGGAGTGCATAGCCCGTAGTGTTGGTTTTGGATTTTATTTTCTGCTACTTAGCGTGAATAAACATGTCCGTGACCGTCGTGGCTGGATGTTGCCTGGGCAAAACCTTTATCTTCTCCCTTTTTAACTTCGTTTTCTGCAATTCTTTCTGTTGCAATTCAGGATGGATGCTTTCAGGGTACCGGATGTACCGCGCCTCAATTCCGTTCATCCAAGCATCGACTTCAAACTCAAATAGCAGGTGCTTTCTTGCGCCTGCATGGAGGGCGTTGATGAATGACTTGTCACGATGTAGCCCGTACATCATTCGCAGAACGGTTTTTTCAGCTTCACCTGTGATCCTTGCGATGGCTGGTACGTCAAGTAATGGTTCGCGTAGCTCAGGTGCATCGGTTGGAAAGTTTTGGGGTAGGCCAAGAGCCAAAAATATACGTCGAACAGGATAAGTCTGCCCGCGCTTTGGTATTTCTAAACGCTGCATCAGTTCTCGGGCGAACCCGTCGCTACAGTTAAATAAAAAGGCAACTTCAGATGTTGATAAGTTGTCAGTACTTGCGGTCTTTGTGTTTGGTGCCCCCATCGCGTTCTCCTTCAATGTCGAAGGGGAGATGGTTCCGTTTTCTAATTGCTATAGACAAAAGTAGAAAAAATGCCTGAACCGATGCTCAGGCATTTTTATTAGGGAGCTGTGGTTTATCCGGATTTGGTGAGCTTTGATCCAAATTCGATCACACAGGAAGGAACACCGTCAAATTCCGGTTCAGAGATGTGAGCTGTAGGGGATCCGTTTCTCTTAGACACCTCAGCGGAAAGTTTCTTGACCACTTGGAGGCGCTTTTCATTTCTCCATTTCTCGGTTTCCTGTTCTTTTGCCCGTATCTCCTTATGTCTTTCCTGCAGGACAGCTGATTTCTCTTTGGGCGTGTTCGCGACGCCCTCGAAGAGATCTGAAATGACTTCCAGGCGGTTAAGCACTTCGAGAACCTGTTTTGTTTTTTCTGCGCTGATTTCCTTGCGCTGATTGGTACTTAGGCGTTGTTGGATGTCGCGTGCGGTTACAGTCTGGGTTCCATTAGCAAGAAGGGATTCCCGTATATCAGAAATTTTCTGGATATGGCTGGCGTTGCGGTCACCGTATTCGCGGATCATTATCAATGCACTTTCCATATGAAATTCGGCATAGCGGGTCGCGATTTCAGCGGTTTCTACGTCGATAGGTGTGTTGGAGCGACCAAGAAGGAAGTGGATTACGACCAGATAGCTTAGTATCGAAAATCCTGTTCGGCGTATGAATGACCCAGGAAGTGCACCGCTGCCCCAGCTTTCGCGAAGACCGCGAAACCAGTTCTGTAGATACGGTATGACATCTTCCTGTAGGCGGTACTGTTCTAAAGCCATTGGTTGCTGACAAAGGGTGGCCCAAGTTGTTTGAAGCTCCCGCTGCTTGGCCTCCATTTTTTCTCCTTGGAAGAAAAGAAAGTGTTCGAATATATCCGTGTCAGTCCGTTCTGGCGCTATGACGAAATTAAAACGCTGGCAAAACCCATCAAGCATGCTTGCGGCGTCTACGTTAGCACTCCAAGTTTCCCGAACACTTAGCCCAAAAAAGGTAAAGTGCGGATCGTCAATCGTGAGTTTGTTTGCTTCACCTTTTAATCGATTGGAGATTGGCTTGTTAGAGTATGCGTCAAGCATCCAGGGTTTAATCCGCGTATAGCTTCCACTTTTTAGTACATTCTGAATAAACTGGCCAACTTCGTCCTGAAACCAATAGGAGCCGTTGTTGTTGCCAAGATCGATGATCCACTGCGCATCAGTCGCCCCAGTCGGAAACATTTGAATGCCATCCGCGCCTGTCCCTGCGTTCAGGATGCTTGCAACCATATCCGTCGCGAGCGTCTTAGAACTCCCGGATGGTGCCAAGGCGATCGTCCAGAGTACGGGCCTGTGTGGTTTTAATCCCGGGATAAAGAGCGTTGCTCCACCTTGAGTTAGGTATGACGCAGCGATCATGATCAATTGCCAGAGCGGCAATGCATAGCTGGCGTCGGTTTGTTCGAATAATCGAAGTAAGCGGGCAATGAACGACCCCTGAGGTACCAATGGGTCTATTGTCAGGGCTTCTGGACGCTCTTTGAAAGAGAGCATAGCAATTAATTCGTCGCGTTCCCGTTGAGTTAGTGCTCGTCTCTTTCCGTTGTCCGTGACCTTCATTCCGGCAAAAAGTTGTTCCTGTTTTTTCTTCGTCTTTTTCTTCGTGTTAGTCATTTTCTGCACTCTTTTCTTGTTTCGGTAGTGCAGGGGATTTGGAGATGTTTGCTTCGGGCGAATAATTGGTTTGATAGGTAAATTTTCCTCGGGTTATAGGCAGCCGACAAAATTACTAAACTATTGAAATAACTATTAAAATGAGAAGTTTTTGAGCCGACATCGCGCCGACAAAATTTTCATAATCGGAATTGTCGGTTTAGTTTTTTGCAAGGCGTCGAGTTGGTGCTGTCAGGTGTGGTTAGCGCCCTTTTCGTCCAGAAGTTTGATTTTAATGATGAATCGAAAGACCTCGGAGGCAAAGCCGCCGAGGTCCAATGCTTCTTCAGTCCGACATAAGCGCCAAGAAGCCGAAAGTTAACGTGGTTAACGTTCGAGGGGGGCTTTGACGACGGACCACCATTTCCAGTTCTCGTATTTGTCCCCACGCATTTGGATGTGAGTGTAGCGCTCAAGTGTTTGCCAAGATCTGTGCCCAGAGTGCATCGCAACCATAGCGACATCGAGGCCCATCTCGAACAGGCGGGAAATACCTTCGTGGCGAAGATCGTGGAAGTGAAGATCCTCAATGCCCAAGATCTTGCATGCCTCAGTAAAGAGTCGTGAAACAGTGTCTGTATGGTAGGGGAATATGTGCTCATTAGTCCGTGGCATTGAGTTTACTATGTCGCGGGCCTCTTGGCTCACCATTACTTCAACATTATTTCCCTCGGTCTCGCGGGGATGCTTCATGTTTAAAATGGTCAATTTGTCAGTCTCTTGATTGTAATTTTCCCATTTGTCACGCAAGAGTTCGTCTTGGCGATGGCATTTAAAAATGGCCGCAGCGACAATTTTGTGCATGGGGACGCAGCGCCGGTCATTCCGATGGCGCTCGTAGAAATAGGCCATCAATTTGTCCAACTCATCCAGTGTTGGACGTCGATTACGCCTATTTGACTTCCTTACTATCTTTTGATGACGAAGCAGCTGCATAGCTTCTTCGTACTCATCCTTTGGCAATTTTATCCCCAAGAGAGGGCCTGCATAGCGAATTATGGTTCCTAACGTGACCAGGTAGTGCATCACAGTAGAAGCGCTGCGGGGCTTGAGAGAATAGTGGTCAGTAGAAGCTGAAGCGGGATCTTTGGGGTCGGGTTGCATACCTTTGCGTAAGTCAATTCCAAGATCTGTGAAATCCTTCGCGGTTAGGTCTTCCGCGTAGAGATTTGAAAATTCCATCCGCCTGAGCGAATGCAAGACTTGTTCTTTAGTCTTCCCAAAACCGTCTGGTGACGCAGCGCAATAAGCTTCTATGAGATCTCGAACGCGGAAGCGTTGTTGTTTTGTCGCCACCGCTTCGAAGGCGCTTGGCGATTTCAGTCGTGCCTCATGTCGCCTCATCCAGCTCTCTGCGGCCTTGCGCGTTGAAAAAGTCTCGACCAAGTTTATTATGGTCACTCCCTGCTTGTTTTTGCGTATCTGGGCTCGAAAGCTGGGCTTGCCATCAGCTTTGGTTAGTTCGGTGATAGTTCCCATGGTTCATCCTGTTCCGGTTTTAAGTTGCGATGAGCGAAAGATTTGATCGCCCATGGTTTTCTGAAAAAAGTTTGATTTGGCTGGAATCGGATGAAACCGGCGGGGATCTCGCTGAATGCGCCGCACAGAATTGACGCTGAGCAGCGGGTCGCTTAGGTGCGCGTAGAAAGCTGGAAATTCTTGGTGAGAAATTGCTACACGGTCGTTCGCTTGCTACATCGTGTAGCAATTTCTCGTGAAACCACCCTGAAACGGTCAAAATTGGCGCAAATGCGAAATGGAGTGCGTATGGAAAACCCCAATAAAATAGGCTTTTCCGAGGTTCAGCGCGCTGCCCGTTTAAGCGTGGCACCGATGATGGATTGGACCGACAGGCATTGCCGCTATCTTCACCGGCAGATGAGCGCGCGCGCATTGCTCTATACCGAGATGGTGACCTCGCCCGCGTTGGTGCGAGGCGGGGCGTTGCATTTGCTGGATCATGACCCGTCCGAGCATCCCGTGGCGCTGCAACTGGGCGGCTCCGATCCGGCAGAGCTGGCGGAGGCGGCGCGCATCGGTGCGCAGGCGGGCTATGACGAGATTAACCTGAACG
>TARA_R110002074_G_scaffold197610_3_pt1 | contig 20050 bp, 21 predicted proteins | sample TARA_R110002074 | Tara Oceans TARA_R110002074 (sample SAMEA4397215) | marine metagenome | biome: Polar Biome; feature: [MIX] marine epipelagic wind mixed layer (ENVO:01000061); material: water (ENVO:00002006), including particulate matter (ENVO:01000060) such as... | depth 10-100 m | reverse complement strand
CACATTGCAGAAGAACTTTGGCATAAACTAGGTCATGCTGAATCTATTTCTACAGCACCTTTCCCAAAATTTGAAGGCAAGTATTTGGTAGAGAGTAGTAAAGAATATCCTATTTCTTTTAATGGAAAAATGAAATTCACCATGGAGCTTTCGTTGGATTTGTCTAAAGATGAAATTGAAGCAGCTGTAATGGCCAATGATAAAACTCAGCAACAATTGCAAGGTAGAGCACCTAAAAAGGTGATTGTAGTGCCTGGTAAAATTGTAAATATAGTAGGGTAATTATAAGAAACGAATTAAAGTAAGAGACGATGAAAATCGTCTTTTCTTGTTTAATAAATTATTTGTTGAGGTATTTTTAAAGTAGAATAAATGGAAAACATAGAAATATTAGGATTGGTTGCGGCTACTTTAACTACAGGGGCATTTGTTCCTCAGGTATATAAAACATGGAAAAACAAATCAGTTAAAGATATTTCTTTATCAATGTATACAGTACTCTTAATGGGGCTTTTACTTTGGATTGTTTACGGTTTTTATATTAATAGTCTACCTATAATTGCGGCTAATATTATTACGGCTACCCTATCATTTTTGATCGTAATTATGAAAATAAAATACAAATAATATTATACACCCCTAAAAAATAGGGGTATGAATACTTAAAAACTATAATTTTATCAAACAACCCCTACGTTTTATCGAATTAATGTTTGAATTCTGCATAATTAGCTTCAATTTTGTAGTATAACATTAAATCATAAAAACATGATCGTTGGTATTCCAAAAGAAATTAAGAACAATGAAAGCAGGGTAGGTATGACACCAGCCGGAGTTTTCGAATTGGTGAAGAACAATCACAGAGTATATGTTCAGTCTGAAGCTGGAGATGGCAGTGGTTTTTTTAATCAAGATTACCAACAGGCAGGCGCAATTATATTAGATACAATAGGCCAGGTTTACGCAATGAGCGAAATGATTGTGAAAGTTAAGGAGCCTATCGCTGAAGAATACGATTTAATTCAAGAGGGGCAAATATTGTTTACATATTTCCATTTTGCGTCAAGTGAAACTTTGACTAAGGCAATGATAAAGCAAAAAGCAGTCTGTATAGCTTACGAAACCGTAGAAGACGAAGAAGGAACATTACCGCTTTTAACTCCAATGTCAGAAGTTGCAGGTAGAATGGCCATTCAACAGGGTGCAAAATATTTAGAGAAACCAGTAAAGGGGCGTGGTGTTCTTTTAGGTGGCGTACCTGGTGTGGCGCCTGGCAAAGTGTTGGTATTGGGTGCTGGCGTGGTAGGCATACAAGCGGCCAAAATGGCTGCAGGTTTAGGTGCACATGTAACTATTTTAGATATTAACATGAAGCGTTTACGGTATGCAAATGATGTAATGCCGCCTCATGTAGTTACTGAATTCTCAAGTGAGTTTAATATCAGAAGACTTATTAAAACACATGACCTAATTATAGGTGGGGTATTGTTGAAAGGAACAAAAGCCCCGAATTTAATTACTCGAGATATGTTGAAAGAAATGAGGCCGGGAACTGTAATTGTAGATGTTGCAGTGGATCAAGGTGGTTGTGTAGAAACGACAAGACCTACAACTCATGAAGATCCTATTTATATAATTGATGATGTAGTGCATTACTCAGTAGCAAATATGCCTGGCGCAGTGCCTTACACGTCTACAGTTGCGTTAACAAATGTCACTTTACCTTATGCTGTTAAATTGGCGAACCTAGGTTGGGAAGCTGCTTGTCAGAAAGATGCATCATTAAAGAAAGGATTGAATATAGTTAAGGGAGAGGTAGTCTATCAAGAGATAATTGAAGCTTTTGGTTGGGAAGAAGTGATTGCATAAACGTACATTTTGTCAGTAAAAAACACCCCGTTAATTCTGAAAGGATTTTGGCGGGGTTTTTGCTTTAATAGAAATAGATTTTCTTGTGAGAGCAAATCTTTAAGTATATTTAGTTGATTTATAAATTGAAACGTTATGATGGGATATTATATATTAATCGGTGCCATTGCTTTGGTAAGCTGGTTAGTAAGTAGCAAATTAAAAAGCAAGTTTAAGTTTTATTCTAAGGTGCACCTGCAAAACGGAATGAGTGGTGCTGAAATTGCTGAAAAAATGTTATCGGACCACGGTATTCGTGATGTAAAAGTAGTCTCTACTCCAGGGATGTTGACGGATCATTACAACCCAAAGAATAAAACTGTGAATTTAAGTGAAGGTGTTTATAACCAAAGAAATGCTTCGGCTGCCGCAGTGGCAGCACACGAATGTGGACACGCGGTACAACATGCGCAGGCTTATGAGTGGTTGGGAATGCGTTCGAAATTGGTTCCAATAGTTAGTGTAACTTCAAGTATGTCTATGTGGGTGGTTTTTGGAGGCTTGGTCTTAGGTGGGGCAGCTGGTATAGGTTTAGGGTATTGGGTTGCTGTTGCAGGTCTTGTGATGATGGGCTTAGCTACCTTGTTTAGTTTTGTTACCTTACCAGTAGAGTATGATGCAAGTAACCGTGCTTTGGCATGGTTGAAGAATAAAAATATTGTTACTCCAGAAGAATACAAAGGATCTGAAGATGCTTTGAATTGGGCTGCTAGAACCTATTTGGTTGCAGCAATTGGTTCTTTAGCAACGTTAGTATACTGGGGACTACAAGTGTTTGGAGGAAGAGACTAACCTAATGATAGATTAGAAATGTAAATATTAAAAACCTGTCTTTCTTAAGACAGGTTTTTTTATACCTAATCAAAACTGCATGAAGAATATTGAAACGGAAAGACTGTATTTAACCCGGGCGAAATTAAAAGATTCTAATTTTATTTTTGAACTATTAAATAGTACCAGCTGGTTAAAATATATTGGTGATAAGAATATTACAACTAAGAATAAGGCTAAAGAGTATATTCAAGAAACATTAATTAATAGTTATGATAAGAACGGTTTTGGACTTTTACTTATTAAATTAAAAGATGACACGTCTATTGGGCTTTGTGGTTTTTTAAAAAGGGAGTATTTAGAACATGCAGACCTCGGATTCGCATTATTGCCAATTTATGAGGGCTTTGGATATGCTTTTGAAGCAACATATGCGATTATGGAATTCGGAGAATCTGAATTAGACTTTAAAAAGGTAATGGCTATTTGTATGGAAACGAATCAAAGATCACTTCAACTATTAAGTAAATTGGGTTTTAAGAAAATAGATACTATAACGCCAAGCGAAGCATCGGAAGAACTGCTATTGCTTTCTACTTAAATAGTAATTTGCCTATCAATTTGTTGTGCAAGTGATATAAATGTTTCTGTTCTTGAAACCCCTTCTATGGCTTGTATTTCCTTGTTTAAAACCTGCATAAGATGTTCATTGTCTCTACATAAAACTTTTATTAAAATAGACCAGTTACCTGTCGTATAATGACATTCTAAAACTTCAGGTATTTTTTCAAGTTGTTTAACGGCCATAGGATTGCTCATAGCCTTGTCTAAGTAAATACCTATATAAGCCATAGTGGTATACCCTAATGATTTAGGATTTACGATGAATTTGGATCCAGATAAAAGTCCCGATGCTTCTAGTTTTCTTAAGCGTTGATGTATAGCGGCACCAGATATTCCTATACTTCTTGCAATTTCCAAAACGGGCTTTCGTGCATCCGCCATTAAAAAGCGTAATATCTTTTTATCTATTCCATCAATTTTAGCCAAAGAAGTAGGTGCTTTCATGTTTTATATCAATTTAAACATAAAAATACCTATTTGGTTTCAATGTAATAGTAAAAAAGGATTAACTAATTACAGAATTGGGGTTGTAGCCCAAATAAGGCACTTCGTATTCTTTAAAGTTGACTCCGTATGTTTTTAACTCTTCAAGAATAGGTTTATAAACCTCTTTCGAAATAGGAATTTGTACACCAGGAGTAGTGATTTCCCCATTCAAAATTTTAAGTGCGGCCATTGCTACAGGTAATCCAACTGTTTTTGCCATGGCAGTATAAGTTTGGTTTTCCCCAGTAACAACTAACTTAGAGTCTATTTGTTTCTTTTCTCCGTTTAGTTCATATCCAAATTTATGATACATGACAATCATGTCTTTTTCCTCTGCTTTAAGTGTCCAGCTATCTTCTAATATTTTCTGTAAAGCCTGAGCAGGGGTGGCATTGGGGATATTTATAAACTTAGTGTTATCAAATATATTTAACTCTAATAATTTATCCCATCGAATATCATCTTGGTCTAATTTTAAATAGTGTCTTAGTTTCAATTCTACTGAATCGGTTGGCGAGTATTGTAAGAACAGGTTGATGAATTCTCGGTAACTCATATTTTCAGAATTCTCAATGGTATAGGTATCATCGGTCGCTCCAAGCTGAATAAACATATTCCATGCCTTTGAAAAACCAACACGGCGCATCGTTCCTCTATATAAAGTTAAGGCATTTTGTAGACCGTAAGCTTCTCTATAGCCTAAGGAATCTCGATTGGCATAACCTTCAAAACGGCCATAACCTTCAATTTCGAAAAACTCGGTACGTCTAAAAAGTCGGTGATAAGGTATGTATTTATAAGTGCCTTCTTGAATAAATTTAGCAGTACCGCCTTGACCGGCAAGAACAACATTTCTAGGGTTCCAGGTAAACTTATAGTTCCAAAGGTTATTGTCATGTTCTGGTGCAACCAATCCACCACAGAATGATTCAAATAGTATGATTTTACCACCTTTATCTCGAATACGGTCAATGACTTCCATGGCGCTCATATGATCAACACCGGGATCTAGTCCTATTTCATTCATAAAAACCAAATTGTTGGCCTTAACCTCTTTGTCAAGAGCAAGTAGTTCAGGACTTACATATGACGCAGTGACCAAATGTTTTTTATGAATGACACAGTCTTTAGCAACTTTTATATGAAATCGTGCAGGAAGCATTGAAATAACAATGTCTGCATTTGCAATAGCATTTGTTCTTTCAGTTTGGTTAAATATATCTAGTGCAACAACCGAGCAGTGTTTATGTTCAGCAACCGCAGCTGGTATAGCTGACGGATTAATGTCACCAATGGTTATTTCAAATTTTTCTTCTTCGGCTTTACCTAAAAGATAATCTAACAAATATGAGGTAGACTTACCCGCGCCTATAACAAGAATTTTTCGCATCATCTGATTTCAGTATTTTTGATTGGTAACAAAATACTAAGGTATCAAATTGTTACATTTATAAAGAAAGTTATAGAAAAAGTTATGAAAAAAACAATTTTAGTTACGGCATGCTTATTCGGAATGTTCGCAGTTGTTCTTGGTGCTTTTGGCGCACATGGCCTAAAAAATTTAGTTGATTCAGATGCCGTTGCGACATTTGAAACAGGTGTTCGATATCAAATGTATCATGCATTTTTTCTATTTATTTTGGCATTGGTGCCTGATAACATGCTAAAATCTAAAAGGCCTATTTATCTGAGTGTGGTAATTGGTGTAATTTTATTTTCCTTTTCAATTTATATTTTGGCGTTGAATGATATAACGCAATTCGATTTTAAAATGTTCGGTATTGTTACACCATTAGGGGGAATATTCTTAATAGCTGCTTGGGCCTTAATGTTATTTGGTATTGTGAAATCAAAAGTTTTAAAATAGAAGAAAGCGGGTTAGAACTTAGAAAGCTGTATTTTCAACTCGTAATGTCATACACATGAGTAAAACAAAATTATTGGGGCTTGTTTTGGGTCCGGTTTCCTTTTTCTTAATTCTTTTCTTTTTTCACCCAGAAGGACTTTCTGAGCAAGCAAATGCTGTATTGGCATCAACAATTTGGATTGCTATTTGGTGGATAACCGAGGCGATTCCGATTGCAGTAACCGCATTGCTGCCGATAATATTATTTCCGCTTTCTGGCGGATTAGATTTATCGGCCACCTCTGGATCCTTTGGTCATAAATACGTATTTCTATATATGGGGGGCTTTATTATAGCCATAGCCATTGAAAAATGGAATTTGCATCGTAGAATAGCATTAAACATTATTAGTTTGATAGGTTCTGATGTTCGAAAAATTATTCTAGGTTTCATGGTGGCAACTGCATTTTTATCAATGTGGATATCGAATACGGCAACCGCTGTGATGATGCTACCAATAGGATTAGCTATCATTAAACAACTGCAAGACAATCCTGATACTATAGAAGACGAGAACCAAACTTTTGGTAAAGCCTTAATGTTAGCTATTGCTTATAGTGCATCTATTGGAGGTTTGGCAACTTTAATTGGTACACCTCCAAACTTAGTATTGGCTGGGGTAGTATTAGATACTTATGGCTACGAAATAACATTTATGCAATGGTTTATTTTTGGGTTGCCAATCTCGGTTATATTAATTTTTATCTGTTGGAAATATTTAACAAAGTATGCGTTTACTTTCAAGCAAAAGACCTTTCCTGGAGGAAAAGAAGAGATTAAGCGACTATTATCAAAGTTGGGTAAGATTAGTTATGAAGAGAAAGTAGTGGCTTTTGTTTTTGCACTTACTGCCTTTTGTTGGATTACTAGATCTTTTCTGCTTCAAAAGATATTACCTGGTTTAGATGATACTATCATTGCTATATTTTTTGCCATTGTTTTGTTTTTAATTCCTTCAAAGAAAAAAGGAGAGCAATTGATAAATTGGGAAGAAGCTGTTAAAATGCCATGGGGTATTATTTTACTTTTTGGCGGAGGTATGGCCTTGGCAAAGGGTTTTGAAGAAAGCGGATTAGCAACATGGATTGGAAGTCAGATGACATCCCTCTCCGGATTACCAATTTTGGTTTTGGTTTTAGTTTTGATTGCTGCGGTTAATTTTTTAACCGAGATAACCTCAAACCTTGCCACAACAGCTATGCTATTACCAGTATTAGCGCCAATGGCGCTCACAATAGATGTGCATCCATTTGTGTTGATGGTGGGTGCTGCAGTTGCTGCGTCTTGTGCTTTTATGCTTCCTGTAGCGACACCACCCAATGCGGTAGTTTTTGGTTCTGGCTATTTAAGAATCCCCGATATGGTAAGTAAAGGTTTCTTTATGAATATTATTTCTATAATTATATTAACCTTTTTCGTATATTTTGTACTCCCAGAATTATGGGATATTTCTATTGATAGTTTCCCGCAAAATCTGAACAAATGAAACTATTGCTTATTCCCGATAAATTTAAAGGCTCATTAACAAGCGAAGAAGTGTCAAAAGCTTTTATTGCAGGTGTGAAAAGAGCAGGGGTTGAATTTACTTCGCACTATATTAAGGCCTCTGATGGTGGAGATGGGTTTATGAAAGCCGTAGCCCATTATAAACCTTGTATTTCAGTTCAGGTAATTAGTGAAAATCCTATAGGGAAATCAATACAGTCTTACTATCTATATAATCAAGAAACTAATTCGGCATTTATCGAATTAGCGAATGCCTCGGGTATGGAGCTACTTAAACCCGAAGAAAGAAACCCTTTGTTAACAAGTACATTTGGTACAGGATTGCAAATAAGAGATGCTGTTCAAAAAGGAATTAAAAATGTATATATAGGTTTGGGAGGAAGTGCAACCAACGATGGTGGAATTGGTATAGCACAAGCTTTAGGATATTCTTTCTTAGATGAAAATGGAAAGAAATTGAAAGCTACTGGTAATAGTTTAAATCAGATTAAATCAATAGATGATACAGGGGCTTTAAAAGGTTTAAAGCAAATAAAGTTTTTTGCCATAAATGATGTCACCAATCCCTTATTTGGTGAAAACGGTGCTGCATATGTTTACGCTGCACAAAAAGGCGCTTCAAAACAGATGATTGAAGAATTAGATTTAGGCCTAAAAAATTTAGATAAAGTAGTATTAGATAAGTATCATCTTCAAAATGCCAAGCTGCCAGGTTCTGGTGCTGCAGGAGGTGTGGCATACGGGCTTAAAACTTTTCTTGGAGCAAAATATTTTAGTGGGATTGATTTTGTTTTAGAGCTTTCAGGCGTAAATGAATTATTAGGTAAAGAGCGTTTTGATTATTTAATTACGGGAGAAGGTAAAATAGATGAACAGACCCTAAACGGGAAATTAATTCAAGGCGTAGTAGCCTTAGGCATTCGCGAAAGTATTCCGGTAATTGCTGTATGTGGAAAACTGGAGATAGAAAAAGAGCAACTGAAAAAACGAGGTGTTTTTGATGTATTTGAAATACAAGACTCTGCGAAAGAACTTGGCTATAATATGAAGCATGCAGCAAGTTTATTGACTGCGAAAACGACTGAATATTTTAAATTATTGAAAAATTAAAGTTGTTCTAAAAAGCAATATATTTTATTTATTTCTTAAAATATTATATCAAAATCTACAATAATGCATTCTAATCACGTTATAATTTAATAAACTGTAATAAAAGGAATAATTTAGGTGCGAATTTTTTTCAAATTTCACCATTCTTTAATTGAATTCGTATTTCGACGAGATTTAGAGCTAATTAAGCTTTGAAAACCAAGGGATCACCTTTTATTTTTTTAGTTTTACTTGATTAAATTTTCAAAAGCATGAAAAGCTCAACAACAAATGCGAATACAATATCTCTTAAAAAATATGGGATAACACATTCTAATTTTCATTACCAAGAAACCCCTGAACAACTACAGAAGGCTACTCTTGAAATGGATATGGGTGTTGAAACAACCAATGGTACACTAGCTGTAAATACTGGGGAATTTACTGGTAGATCACCTATGGATCGTTTTATTGTCAAAGATGATATAACAAAAGATAAAGTATGGTGGGGTAATATTAATATTCCATTTGAAAAGGAAAAATTTGATTCTTTATATGCCAAAGTAATTGACTATTTAAATAAAAAGGAACTTTTCGTCAGAGATAGTTATGCATGTGCAGACCCTGAATACCAATTAAACATTAGGGTCATAAATGAATATCCGTGGTCTAATATGTTTGCATATAATATGTTTTTACGCCCTACGGAAGCTCAGTTGGAAGATTTCATTCCCGAATGGACTGTTATTAATGCGCCAGGTTTTATGGCAGATGCAGCATTAGATGGAACAAGGCAACATAATTTTGCGATACTGAACTTTACAGATAAAATTGCACTTATTGGTGGTACCGGTTATACTGGTGAAATTAAGAAAGGTATTTTCTCTGCGTTGAACTTTATTTTACCAGTTTACAAAGAAACCTTGCCAATGCATTGCTCGGCGAATGTAGGTGAAGATGGCGATACCGCTATCTTTTTTGGTTTATCTGGTACAGGTAAAACAACCTTATCAACAGATCCGAATAGAAAGTTAATAGGTGATGATGAACATGGTTGGACGAGTAGAAATACCGTATTTAATTTTGAAGGTGGTTGCTATGCCAAAGTAATCAATTTGTCTGAAGAGCAAGAGCCAGAAATTTATGGAGCTATTAAACCAGGTGCTATTCTAGAAAACGTTGTATTGGATAATAAAGGTGATGTTGATTTTGCCGATACCTCTATTACTCAGAATACACGGGTTAGTTATCCTATTCATCATATAGATAATATACAACAGCCATCAATTGGTAAGAACGTTAAGAATATTTTCTTTCTAACTGCTGATGCTTTTGGTGTATTGCCTCCAATATCAAAGCTTACTCCTAGTCAAGCTGCGTATCACTTTATATCTGGCTATACCGCTAAAGTTGCTGGAACAGAGGCTGGGGTAGTAGAGCCAACGCCTAATTTCTCTGCATGTTTTGGTGCTCCATTTATGCCATTGCACCCAACGAAATACGCTGAAATGTTGAGCAAGAAAATGAAAGAGTCTGGGGTAGATGTTTGGTTGGTAAATACAGGTTGGACTGGTGGCCCTTACGGAATAGGTACACGAATGAAGTTAAAATATACAAGAGCTATGATATCTGCTGCATTGAACGGAGATTTAGGCCTTTATTCTTACGATAAGTACCATATTCATTCAGTATTCGGAGTTGCTCAGCCAAGAGAGTGTCCTGGTGTCCCAACATCTGTTTTGAGTCCGAGATCAACTTGGAACAATGATGAGAAATATTATACCACTGCATTTAAATTAACCAATGCCTTTAGGGAAAACTTTAAAAAGTATGAAAGTTATGCCACTGAGGAGATTAGAAGAGGCGGACCACAACGGTACGCATTCTAAAACATAAAAAAAGCCTTGCAATGCAAGGCTTTTTTTATTGAATTTTTTAAGCTATTTATTTGTTTACGCTTGTAATATATTTTTGTAAAGCCATAGTCATTGATGGTGTTTCTGGAGTAGGGGCTTTAATATCTATTCTTAAACCAGCACCATTAGCTGCATCTACAGTAGAATTACCAAATACTGCAATTCTAGTTTCCTTTTGTTCAAAATCTGGAAAATTCTGTAGTAATGATTCTATCCCAGAAGGACTAAAGAATACTAAAATATCATAATAAACATTTCTTAAATCAGAGAGGTCGCTAATTACTGTTTTGTAAAAAACAGCACGTTTCCAGTTGATATTAAGAGACTCTAAAGTTTCAGGGACATCTAATTTAAGTACATCAGAAGAAGGAAGTAAGAATTTTTCATCTTTATATTTCTTAATCAAAGGCACTAAATCTGTAAATAAACGCTTTCCTACATATATTTTACGTTTTCTGTAGACAACGTATTTTTGAAGATAGTAGGCTACAGCTTCTGATTGACAGAAGTATTTCATAGAATCTGGCACTTTAAAACGCATTTCTTCTGCAATTCTAAAGAAATGGTCTACCGCATTTCTACTAGTTAAGATAATGGCAGTAAAATCGTTTAAATCAATTTTTTGTTGACGTACACTTTTTGCGTCAACTCCTTCTACATGAATAAACGGTCTAAAGTCAACCTTTACCTTTTCTTTATCGATAAGTTTGGAATAGGGAGAATTTTCCATTTTTGGCTCTGGTTGAGAAACCAAAATCGTTTTTACTTTCATACGCTGCGCTATTTTAGAAAGCTTCCCATTATAACTAAGGGTGCAATTTCGAGTGCGCAAAGGTACAAAATAAAATAGAAAAAATAAGAGCTAATAAAATTTTGGTAATTCCTGAGTACTGTCACCCAGCCGATTATATTAATGATTAAGAACAGAAAAAGCGCAATAGATATTACGATTTTTGAGTCAATAAAAACATAGGTTAAAAAAATATTTGCAATAAAAAGAACAAAGCTGGAATAATTAAGATAAGTTAATTTCTTAAAAATCAGCTCATTGAAGGTATTGTAGGAATTAAATATAAAACCGTTGAACAATTGCGCCAATGTTTTAGCGGTTAAAAATAAGAAAACACCTGCAAGCAATAACGGAAAAACAAACGGATTTTTAACTTGTGAAATAGGCATATATACGCGCCAAATAAAAAATATAAAAAGTGAGGTGTTTATAATTTGAAAAATACTTAACAGTATATGGAACCAATTAAAGAGTTTCTCTTTCTTGGTAAACATGGTAATGTATTTGTTATTAAAAGGTAGAATTATAAAGCTGAAAAAACGTGAATAATAGAAGCTTTTTGCAGTCAGTGTAAACAGAAGACTTACCATTAATGTTATGGTAATCCAATCGTTTTGAGAAAATGTTCTAGCAATAGGTTCCATTATTTGATTGGAATTGGTTTTCCGTTTAAGCCATAATAGAGGTTGTTCTCAGATATAACTACCCTAAAGTAACCAATGTTTTTCATTTTTGTTTTAGGTAGGCGAAATGTAAAATAAGTAGTGTCTTGTTGTTTTAACACTTTGGAATTTAAATCTGTTGCTTCAAGTGCTATTTCTAAAGTTTCCTTTGGAATCTTATAATTATCCATGTAGGTGATAGCAAATTTCAGTTTGCTTAATTCGATGGCTTCTTTATAGGGGTTGAAAACCTTTAGTGCAATATTTTCATCCGAATTTAAAGTTACCTTAGTATCCTTCACAATACATTCAACCTTTCGAAAAGACTGAAAATTTGATATATACTTCCCTTTGTAAAGTCCACCATCTTCCCTTTCATAAGAAAAAGAGTTATCGTTAATATATTTTGAAATGTAAACAATGTCTTTGCCACGTATTTTATCTTCAGAATTATCTATTGAATACTGATTTTTACGGTACATGTAATTATTCAAAGAAAATGTAGATGTACCATTGGTATAGAAAGAATACATTGGGGCATTTCTATAGGAATTTTCAAACACAACAGGTGTGTTTCCAACTTCATGTTCAATTGCCTGGGCCCATTCTTTATTACCATGTGTTTCATAATAGAAATTAAATAGTAGAGGTTGATAAGCGAGTCCCATCCTTAGATATATAATAATCACTGTATTGATTAGTCCCAATCTAAAAATCCATGTTAATGCCTGTTTATTCTGTAACATGTAGTTAAAGACAATAATGACCAATGGAATACAAATAATAATAATCCATTGAGTTTGTACTCTTCTATTAAAACTCGATATAAAGAAAAATAGAATTACACCATAGGTAAGGTAGATAAGCGCTTTTATAAATAAATCAGTGACTTTAGTTTTAAAAAGGGCTTTGTAAATGAAAGGAAAGGTAAGGCCGAAAACTGCTATTAAATTCACGAAAAAACCTAAGGTATATTTTTCAAAGTTATAGGCGCCATTAGGTCTTTCGTATAAATGATATTTAATAGATACTAGGTTATTTTCATATAACCAATAAAAATGAGGTGCATAGCTAATTAGGGCCACAAGAACTGCAAGCCAGGCATATTTGTTTCGTACTAATTTTAGATTTGAAAGTAGAACAAAGAAGATTACAAGTACCGCATGATACTTACTGTACATCAACGCGGCCATAAATATTCCTAATAATACTGACAGGCTTACATTTGGAATTTTTATAAAATGTTTGTAAGTCAATAAGAAACAGCTTGTAAAAAACAACAATGGTGTATCGGGTAATGTGAAGAAACCATAGGCATTTAATAATGTCATGGAAAAAACCAATACAAAAAAATGCTTTATATAATCGTTCTTTTTGGGATTGTCGATCATTAGCCAAAGCAAAATGATATTAATTGCAGATAGAATACAACTCATAAACCGTACACCAAGTTCGCCATTAAAAAAGTAGCTACTTATTTTAATTAATAAAGCGACCATTGGTGGGTGGTCAAAATATCCCCAGGCCATATTTTGGCTATAATACCAGTAATAGGCTTCGTCAAAAATGAGTTGCGTAATACTAGATTGAATGATATTAAGAATGAAAATAGCAGTTAGAAAAAAATAGAACTGCTTTGGAATTTTAGTCAACATTCGAATAGGATACTTGATGGCGAAATTACAAATTTAAGGTAAGTTACATAGTTTAAAAATTTCATAAAGGTATTATTACACGTTTTAAGACGACCATTAAAACCTTACTTTTGTCGAAATACTTTTTTAAGATATATGGTCAGTAGTATTGTAATCATACCTACTTATAACGAAATTGAGAATGTTGAGGCCATTATTAGGGCGGTGTTTGATTTACAGAAAGAATTTCATGTGCTTGTTGTAGATGATAATTCTCCTGATAAAACAGGCGAATGCGTAAAAAAGCTTCAAGAGGAATTTGAAGGAAAACTTTTTTTAGAAACAAGAACTGAAAAATCAGGACTTGGCACAGCTTATATACATGGTTTTAAGTGGTCAATAGCGAAAGGCTATGACTACATTTTTGAAATGGATGCTGATTTTTCCCATACCCCTTCAGATTTGATAAGACTACAAAAAGCTTGTATTAATGGAGCAGATGTTGCAGTAGGATCTAGGTACAAAAAAGGGGTAAACGTTGTAAACTGGCCTTTGTATAGAGTTCTATTATCATACGGTGCCTCTATCTATGTGAAGCTTATAACTGGTATGCGGGTACATGATCCAACAGCTGGTTTTGTATGTTATCGAAGACAAGTTTTAGAGGCAATTGATTTAGATTCAGTTCGTTTTGTGGGCTATGCTTTTCAAATTGAAATGAAGTTTAGGGCGCATTTAAAAAAGTTTAAAATAGAAGAAGTCTCTATTATTTTTAGAGATCGAGTTTTAGGTAAATCTAAAATGAGCTCTTCAATTATAAGCGAAGCAATTTGGGGTGTATTTGTAATGAAAATAAGAAGTCTATTTTTAAGGAATAAATTTTAATTATGGGTAAGATTCTATTAAAAAACGGTGTCATTGTCAATGAGGGATTCATTTTAGCTAATGATATTCTAATAGAAGATGATTTAATTGTAAAAATAGCTAAAGATATTACTGATGCGGATGCAAAAGTAATTGATGTAAAAGGCATGCACATTTTACCTGGTATTATCGATGACCAAGTTCATTTTAGAGAACCAGGCCTTACCCATAAGGGCACAATTGCAACAGAAAGTAGAGCGGCACTAGCAGGTGGTATAACTACTTTTATGGAGCAGCCAAATACTACACCACAAACAACTACCATAGAAAAACTTGAAGAAAAGTTTGCCATGGCCGCAAATTCAGCTTTTGCAAATTATTCATTTCTATTTGGGGGCACCAATGATAATCTTGAAGAATTAAAAAGGCTGGATAAGAACGCATGTTCAGGTATTAAATTATTTTTAGGGTCATCAACTGGTAATATGTTGGTTGATGATGAGAAAGTTATTGAAAGTATTTTTAGCAATACAGAAATGGTCATATCTGCCCATTGCGAAGATGAAACTACAATTCGCGAGAATCTGGCCAAATACAGAGAAAAATACGGAGATGATATTCCGATAAAGTATCACCCAATTATAAGAAGCGAAGAAGCATGTTATTTGTCATCTTCAAGAGCTATTGCCTTAGCTGAAAAAACGGGTGCCAGATTACATGTGTTTCATGTGTCAACTGGTAAAGAAACTGATTTGTTTCGAAATGATATTCCATTAGAGCAAAAGAAAATAACGGCCGAAGTATGTATACACCATTTGTGGTTTTCTGATGCAGATTATGCCGAAAAAGGTACATTGATTAAATGGAACCCTGCGGTAAAGACTTCACAGGATCGTGAACTTTTGTGGGATGCCTTATTAGATGATAGAATTGATGTCATTGCAACTGATCATGCTCCTCATTTATTAGAAGAAAAAGACAATGTGTACACCAAAGCGCCATCTGGTGGGCCATTGGTACAACATGCGCTTCCTGCAATGTTAGAAAAGGTAAAAGAAGGTAGAATAAAGTTGGAGAAAATGGTGCAGAAAATGTGTCATAATCCAGCGATATTATTTCAGATTGAGAAAAGAGGATTTATTCGTGAAGGGTATTATGCCGATTTAGTAGTAGCCGATTTGAATAACTCGTGGACGGTTACGAAAGAGAATATAGCTTATAAATGTAAATGGTCACCATTTGAAGAGGTTACCTTTTCTTCAAAGGTGGTACATACCATAATAAATGGGCACATAGGATATACCAACGGAGAATTTTCAGAGACTAGAAATGCAAAAAGATTAACTTTTAATAGACCATGAGGTATAGTTTAAGTGTCATATTAGTTATGTTGTTGCTTTTTTCATGTGCAGAGGAGTTGATACAAAAGCCAGAAAATTTAATACCTCAAGAAAAGATGGTATTGATTTTTAAGGAATTGGCTATTGTCAATGCTGCAAAAGGAACCAACATAGGTAATTTGAAAGATAATGGTATAGAGCCAACGACATATCTATTTGAAAAATTTGAGATTGACAGTGCTCAATTTGTAGATAGTGACCGCTATTACGCTTCAAAGCCATTGTTATATGAAACAATGTATAAAGATGTTGAAACCAAGTTAGAAAATCAACGTATACAATTAGAGGCAATGAAAAAAGAAAAAGATAGTCTTAATCTTTTAAAAAAAAAGGCAAGTAAAGATTTGAAAGTAAATAAAAAGGTTTCTGATACCCTTTAAGAGTGTTCTTCAATAAATAGTTTGGCAATAAATTTTATTGTTTCTTCTAACGGCTCAAATTCAAATTTTAGAGTATCTATTGCTTTTGAATTGTCGAATTTGGTAGGATGCTGTAATCCGTAAATGGTGCTATTTGTTATTGTTCTTGGGGTTCCGGCAAGTAAATTTCTAATCTGGTCGGCAAATTTCCCTAATTGAAGTTGCCACATTTTTAGTTCTATGTTAGGTGCTTTTTTTTCCATAGTTGAGGTTATTTTACCCAATATTTCTTTATAAGAGAGATTATTGGCAACCAAAATAAAACGCTCTCCAGAAATTTTCGAATTCATAAGATTAACCATCGAACGGGTTACATCAGCTACAGAGATGAAGCCTGAGCCTCCTGGAGGATAAAAAGGATAGCCTTTAGCTGCGGTTTTAAAAAATGTGCCACTTCCACTTTCCCAAAATCCAGGCCCCAGTATTACTCCAGGATTAACGATTACTATTTGCAACTGCTCTTGGGCACCACGCCAAACTTCCATTTCTGCGAGGTGTTTTGTTATAGCATACGGGTTGGTATGTTGACTGCTCCACTCGGTTTCTTCTGTTGCTTTTTCATTCGAAATGGGTCTACCTATAGTGCCAATAGTACTTACGTGGCATAATTTACTTACCCCAAAAGCTATACACATATTTACCACATTAGCTGTGCCTTCTCTATTAATGCGCTCTAATAATTTAAAATCTGAGGGATTAAATGAAATGTAAGCTGCACAATGGTATACATGGGTTACTTTTATAAAAGCAAGCTCTAAAGATGGGATGTCTAAAATATCTGCTTTAACCCAGTCAATTTTTTCGAATAGGTTATTTGCGTTTGAGGAATAATATCTAAATATTTTTTTGACCCGCTCTAGTTTTTCGTTAGTTCGGTAAAGTGCACGAACCTCAATATTGTCACTTACTAATTTGAGCAATAAATGCGACCCCACCAATCCTGTGCCTCCCGTAACTAATACCATACTTCAAATTTATGAAATACAGGCGGATAAATTCCTGCCTTAATCTACTGTGTACTGGCGATAATTCCATTTATATTTGCATTTCAATTAAAATTCAGGAAAGGATGACATCAAATTTTGTCAAGGAGTTACAATGGCGCGGAATGTTACATGATGCAATGCCAGGAACAGAGGAACATTTAATGGAAGAAATGCAATCTGCCTACGTGGGTATTGACCCTACTGCAGATTCTTTACATATTGGTCACTTGGTAGGTGTAATGATGTTACGTCATTTTCAATTGGCTGGTCATAAGCCTTATGCACTAATTGGAGGTGCTACAGGTATGATTGGTGATCCATCGGGTAAATCTACAGAACGTAATCTACTTGATGAAAAGACCCTATTGCATAATCAAAATGCATTAAAGGAGCAATTGTCGCGCTTTTTAGATTTTACAGGAAATGGTGAAAATGCTGCGGTTCTAGTCAATAATTATGATTGGATGAAGAACTTCTCTTTTTTAGAATTTATTAGAGATGTAGGTAAACACATTACTGTGAATTATATGATGTCGAAAGACTCAGTAAAGAAACGACTTTCTTCTGAGGCTAAAGAAGGCATGTCGTTTACAGAGTTTACATATCAATTGGTACAGGGTTATGATTTTCTTCATTTGTATCGCGAACATAATTGTAGCCTTCAAATGGGTGGTAGCGACCAATGGGGTAATATTACTACAGGTACTGAATTAATTAGAAGAATAGCAGGCGGTAAAGGTTATGCACTTACCTGTCCGTTAATAACAAAAGCCGATGGCACTAAATTCGGCAAGACCGAAGGGGGTAATGTTTGGTTAGATGCTGAAAGAACTTCGCCATATAAATTTTATCAATATTGGCTGAATACATCAGATGATGATGCAGAAAAGTACATTAAAATATTCACATTTTTAGGTCAGCAAGAAATTGAGGATTTAATAAAGGAACATACCGAGGCGCCACATTTAAGGATACTGCAAAAAAGATTGGCCGACGAGATTACTGTAATGGTGCACTCACAAGATGATTTGGAGAATGCAGTTCGTGCAAGTGAAATTTTATTTGGTAAGTCTACTGCATCAGACTTGAAAGGATTAAATGAGAAGACATTTTTAGAAATTTTTGAAGGTGTGCCGCAGGCAGAGCTTTCTAAATCTGAATTAACCGATGGCTTAGATATGATTGCGGCTTTGGCTGCTAAAACAAATTTCTTAGGATCTAATGGCGAAGCTAGACGAGAATTGAAACAAAATTCTATTTCTGTAAATAAAGAAAAAGTAAAGGAAGATTTTTTGATAACGTCAGATGATTTAATTAATGACAAATTTGTATTGATACAAAGAGGTAAGAAAAACTATTTTGTATTAGTACTTAGATGATATAAGCAACCATTACCATGTTGAGTCATCTTTATTGAAAGGTTTAGATATGAAGCTTAGATTTTTGTTCGTTTTGGCAGTTTTGTTTTTTGCGTGCAATCCAGATGATGAGCCGGCTATTGCAGATACTGCCTTAGAAGGTGAATGGGTGCTTTCACAAGTGGTTTGTTATTGTGGTTTTGAGCCAGATACCGATTTCTCACTCACCAAAATAGTATTTGACACAGATAGAGATTTGTTGATAGTCACCCATGATGGAGAATATACTTTTTTTAGGGAAACCGGCGAGCATTTTTATGGTGGTCAAGGAAACAGATTGGGCTTTTCAGACAACTCTGTTTATCGATTTGAGGTTGAAGGTTCTTTGCTAACATTGACATTTCAAGATAGTCCTGAGATTGCAGATGATGAGGTTACTTATATCTTTAAAAGATAAATCAATCTGTTTGAAAAATTTACCTGAAAATAGCAGTAAAATAAATAAGTATTTGAAGCGTTAGCATAGCATAAACCCCGATGTTATGTTTAAGAAATATACTTTTGTTTTAGCCATTTTCACACTATTTGTTAGCTGTGACAAACTCGATGAGTTGACTAAATTTAATATGGAATATAGCCAACGAGCGACTATTCCTTCCTCTGCGGGTATAAATTTGCCTTTTGATATTTTTACTCCAGAAATGGAGACCAATTCTGAATCTAAGTTTGCGGTTAACGATACGCGAAAAGACCTGATTGAAGAAATAATGTTAACTGAATTAGAATTGGTTGTCATAGCTCCTGATACTGCTGATTTTAGCTTCTTAAATTCTATAGAAGTATATATTTCTGCAGACGGATTAGAAGAAATTCAAATAGCTTCATTAAGTGATGTGCCAGAAAATTCAGGAAATAGAATTAACCTAAATACGTCTGACATAGATTTGAAAGAATACATTAAAAAAGATGAATTTAGCCTACGTTTAAATACGGTTACTGATGAATTGATGAGCACGGATCATGAGTTAGAAGTTAATTCAACATTCTTTGTGGATGCCAAGATATTAGGACTTTAAATTTCGTTACCGTTTAAACGCAACGTTTTGATCTAATTGTATCTTCTTAGTAGATTTTAATAGTTGTTTTATGAGAAAAATTGCTGCTTCTGCACTGGTTTTGTTAACGGTATTCTCATGTTCTAATGAAGATGATTTCGGGTTAGAATCTACCCAATTTGTTTTTTCTGAACAAAAATGGGAATTAATTCAAATGACCGGAAATTATAAGGGTTCTGAAACCACGGGTAATGACATGGCTTGGCAAGAATATTATGTGTTAAATCCAGCTGGCACATTCAATAAATCTAGAACGATAGATGAGGTTGTTTCAGTGGCTAATGGCACATTTGAGGTAGTGGAATTTGAAAATGATACTGAACATTATTTGCTCTTAACGTTTGAAACTGGTGAGGAATTGGTTGGTAATTGCGGAGATGGAGTGAGTGAATTGTTGGTTTACAGATCGGCAACTAAAATTTCTAGTACATGGCAAGCCTGTGACGGACCTGGTTTAGATTATGAGTTGAGCAAAAACTAAAGAACCATTAAATTACAGCCTCTAATATCAGAATTATCGAATCTTCCGATGATTTCAAAAGTACCATCGTCATTAATTTTGCCTAAATCTTGAGTAGCAATAAACGAGCAAGAATTAATATTTGCTAAATCGATA
>TARA_R110002074_G_scaffold29982_5_pt1 | contig 20067 bp, 16 predicted proteins | sample TARA_R110002074 | Tara Oceans TARA_R110002074 (sample SAMEA4397215) | marine metagenome | biome: Polar Biome; feature: [MIX] marine epipelagic wind mixed layer (ENVO:01000061); material: water (ENVO:00002006), including particulate matter (ENVO:01000060) such as... | depth 10-100 m | reverse complement strand
TCCTAGCATACTTAAATCTGGTCTCATTCTTTGAAAGAATTCTTCAGTAACTACATCCAATACTTCATCTTCTTTTAAAAGTGTTCTATTAAACTCCGTATCGTCTTCGGTTGCACAATCACTAAATGTAACCTCACCTGCATTATTCATTTCTAACTTAGTTCTATCTATATCTTTGAATATTGATTTTACATCCCACTTTGCTAATATAGCAGATACAGAACCTTTGTCTAAAATATTGTGGTGGTTTAAAGCTAAGTGATTATAAACTCTTGATGGTTTCCACCTTCTCATCAAACAAAGATAATGTTTCATATTATCTAAGTTATCTTTTTTGTAGTTAAAATTTTCTTCAAATGTATTTGGTATATGTTTATAGTCTGAAGATATTGCTCTTTCACACCAATCTAATAGTATCCAATTCATTTGTTTTTTTATATTATTTTCTTCACACCATTTTTTATATGTCTCAGGATCCTTATGATTGCCACTTAGAAAAGCAATATTCTCTATTGGAAACTTTTCTTTTTCTGCTCTTTTATGAACTACCTCTGCTAAATGTGGATAACCACCCATTTCAGTTTTTGAATATTTATCAGAAGAATCAATACAAAATCCTTCAAAACTTAAATCTATTGCAACTAATACTTTACCTTTTCTAATATGTTCTTTAGTGTGTTCTTTTATATTATGAAATAAGGTATTTCTTTTTGTGTCACCACCACACCAAAGTTGTGGTCCACCATTAGTAGATATAACATAAACAAAAGATTCATCATCATCAATATAATCTGCAACATCTTTGTGAGTTACTTCTGAGTTTGGGATATGGTGGTCAAAGATAGGAACTATATTGTGCCAAGCGTTTGTTGGTTGATGGTTTGAGTCGAATAGTGGAAGTGTGTCTGAATCATTCTGCCAGGTGTAATCTGGAGAAAATCCACTAAAATTTCTTTTTATGATTTTTCTGATTTCTGGTTGTCTTGAATAGTTCCAATAATCCCAACCAAATTTTATTTTTTTCAATTAAGCCCCACGTGCAGTAAAGTGTGATTAGCAAACATCATAGTTGCATTTTCTGCTTCAGTAATATGATATACATCGTAGGAAAATTCTAAATCATCATCAAACTCTTCTATACTACCAATAACCATCTCATCTAAATAATCAGGCTCTCCATGAAAATCTTTAGGTAATGGTTCATATTCGTTTGGCGTACGATATCCTAAATCGCCAACTATAAGTTTAGTCATTTCTGGTTTTATTACTTCATTAAATTCAACGTCATAAGTTTTCCAACTAATATGAGGACATGCATCTCCACATTCAAATCCAAAATCATGAGACATCTGTACTAACATATTTGGTGTCATCGTAACAGAAAAATCATCGTATGTTCCCATAGTTTCACCTGGTTCTGTTACCCAAGTAACTTTGATTAATTTAGATACTTGACTTTTTTGTATTTCTTTAACTATACCTTTTCGATGTGCATTGTATCCTGTATGAGAACTATCAAATCCGTGACCAGGCAACCAATTAGGGTCTACTGTTCCGTTTATATCAAAATCTCCACCTGCACCTACTGTTCGGGGTTTTTCATTTAGACGTTCAGGATTAGATTCATTGTATGCTAAAAATTCATCTCCTGCTTTTATTTCACTTATGGGTTTTTCTGATAAATCCCACATTGTTATTATGGTGTCTCCGACAACACCTCTGTTACAACCTACCATTTTTTATTCCTATTTTTTATTTATTAATTTCCATATATTGGATCAAATAGTTCTCCAGCTCCAAATAAAACTGTATTTGCAAAAACTAACTGTAAATCATTTACTTTTTTAAAATTATAAACTTTAAAATTTCCTTTTACTATTTCCCAACTTTTTATTGTATAGTCTTTAGATTGTTGTAAAGAAAATAGTTTCTTCGTTTCATTATCATCTCCATCAATTTCCTCATCGGGCCAGACACCATCAGAAACAATAAACTCTTCATTTGCATAAACACCTGTTCCTTCATCTATCCCACAAAAAGTATCTGAATTAATTCTACCTGTCAGATTACTATTCTCAAATTCTTCTTCATTCCATTCACCATACTCTGATATAGCTTCTTTTAAATCAACTGCCATCCAACCAACATTACAACAAGCGTGTGCTTCATATTTTGATATAGAACCTTCAACACCATTATTTTGTGGTTCTGATGCACAACCCTCAGTAACAGTTCCATCTGGATGCTCTACCGTTCCACAAGGTAATGGTCTTGCATATCCTATTGAAGTTGGTTCAACTAACAACTTCTTACCATGACTAAAATTAATTTGAAGTAACTCATCTACTTCTTTTTCAATGAGACTTTCTACAACACCATCTACAATTGGATTTAATGTAACACTAGCACCATCAAAGCCAGGCACTTCATTGGGTTCAAAATATGTATCGTAACCCTTTACTTTTTCACCAACCTTTATATCTTTAATTGGCTTTTCAGTTCCATCACCCATCCATATTAAAGTGTCTTCGTGAAAACATGAATTATAACCATTTGCATCTTTCCACGATTGATAATCAGGATATTTCTTTTTATATCTCTGTTTTAATTTATCTGACAAATCCACTAATCTCTCCAAACTCCCACCAAAATATCATTTACAAAAATAGTATCACCATTTTCTAATTCTGATATACAATACATCTCAACATCCAAAGGTGCTTCTTCGATTGATATTACTTTTTGACTTATTAAATCTTTGTCAGAATCAGATGATACATCAACACCAACATCAAGTTGTTTTAACATTTCTGATATTTCTTCTTGTGCTTTTTCAATTTTTTCTGTTTCAGGACTTTCTGTTGCATCTTCTAAAATTTGTTCTAAGTCTGAAACCATAAATCCTTGATTATCCCCACCCATAATACAAGACTTTTTACTTACTGTTAAACTATTACTTTCTTCAACTTTATCTCCGTCTTCATTAACAAAATCTTTTTTAAATTCAATTTTAATTGAAGGTATGTTAAGTTTCTCTTCTTTATAACATTCAACCACTTTAGTGCTTGTTTGCTCATTTAGATGTATATTAGAAGAATCAAAATCTTCGTGATCCATATCATATGTTTGAATTTCATCACCAGCTTTAATATCTTCAATAAGTTTATAGCTGCCATCTTTCATTGTTATTTTAGAACCTTTTCCTATGTGTGGGTATTGTATCATCATTTTCTCCAAATTTTAAAATATCTTACGTAAATAAATATAAGATATCTTAAATATCTATCCCTTTTCTTCTATCTTCACCATATTTAAATCCCTCATCTGACATTTGTTTATAATCTGCTGGTTGTGTGAAATGTAATAAGTTTTTTTCTTTTTTACCTTCTATACCTCTCATATAGTTTTGTTTTGAAAAAGGATTACCTCTATGCTCTTTTGTTATACCCGAATGGTAAGCCTCACAACAATAAGTTCCTTTATATAACTGAGCAAAGTTACTCCAAGAAGAACTTAAAACTTTTACTATATAACTTGTATTTGATAACATCATCAAATCAACAACATTTGTAAAAGTGTGTTTATGTAACTTTCTATATTTTTGTTTTACCTTATATCGACTTTTATCTAAAATATCCCAAGTAAAACAATCATAATTATTATAGAAGTGTTTTAACTCACTCTTAGGAATATCAGCACTTATATAAAATCTTTGCTTAGGATTTATTTCTAACATACTATCCATTATATCAGTATAAACTTTATCTTCTACATAATCAATAGCACCAGCTTTATCATGTGGTTTAACACCTATACCTCTTCTTATATGTATTCCTACAACTCCACCTGTCCTATCTTCTATCTCTTGTTGTAATTTTTTATTTTTTAAACTAACCAACTGAAGTGGTCTTATGGTATTGAATTGCTCTTCAAAGTTTCTTGAAAAGTTATAACCACAAGTTGGATAGTAATCCATACTATCATTTAATATAAAATTTTGCTTTGCTTCCATTTCTCTTGAGTCTATTGGAACAGTATAGTTTATAAACTTGTTGTATTTGCTATCTGCTAAATCAGTAGGTATCAATTTTGCTATGTTAGTGTTAGTTGGTTTATGTGCATTCCACCATTCGGTGTGTGGTAGTTCTAAGTATTCCAACTCTGGCCACCAATAATCTTCTAATAAGATTTTAAATTTAAAGTTGTTTACCTCATTTAACTGATAAGCAAACTCCCAATGGAACAGTCTATTGCAAAAGCCTGTATCTTCTTTGAAATCGTATCCACCCCAGGGTTCTACCCATTTTAAATATGCCATAATCTACCCATAAATAAACTTTTCTAATTCAGGAATGTAATTAGCTATATGTTGTTTTCTATTTCTATCAAGTTTTTTTGTATAGACTTTAAACTTTAATACTGCTTCACTATCATCCAACTCTTCTGTTAAAGTTAGTAAATTACTTTTTAGAATACCTAACCATTGTTCTTCACCCACGGTCCAATCAACGTCTTTTTTACTATCTATAAAATCATTTATTCTTTTCATACCCATCTGTTTTAAATCATCACTCAACACTCTACAATCATACCAATTTGGATATGTAACCCAATTACTAAATGGTATTCTCCAAAAACCCAACTCACCCAAAGAGAATACCCACTCTAACAACCTATCATAGTTTAGAATATTCAACGCTTGAAATGTAGCATGAATCTGTAAATCCATGTTAAGTTCTTTCTTCCACTTAGAAACTTTCTTTATATTCTTTTCTAACTTTTTCCATTTGGATGGGTATCTAATATAATCATCTACCTCATTATAACCATCAACACTCACACCAAGATATATGTGTTTAAATTGATTCCATAAATCAAACAATTCATCTTTTAATACTGTAAGATTTGTTGTATAAGATAGAATCATATTTTTTGCTATATCGTGTTTAATGCATTGTTTAAGAAAATCCGTATGTTCTTTTATAATTAAAGGTTCTCCACCAAGAAAGTTAACTTGTTTTAAATTCATAAAGTTATCTTTAAAAAAATCATCACTTAAAAATCTTTCATCTACCGATACATTTTTTATTGGTGCGTTATAATCATCCCCATAAAGTAATTTAGATTCATTTTCCCACAGATTAGCATTATCTATATTGCACATTCTACATATTAAATTACATTTATTACCCATAGTAAAATCTAAAAATGTAACATATGGATCGTTAATATACCCTACAGTATCAACTGATTCTACCATAACATCTTTATAAAAACCATTTGCTAATGTATTATTCCAAATAGTTCTATAACTATCTGCTCCGTTGTCTTCTGTTTGCCAACATCTTTCACAACCAGAATCTTTTTTATTATTTAATATATTTTTTCTTATTCTTGTATGAACATCACTATTAAATGCTTTCTTCATACTAAAATCTTTATCCGTAACTGATATTGGATTTCCATCTTTATCTTTTGGTGTTTCATAATTATTACAACAAACTCTAACTTCACCTTTTTGGTCAAAACTTAATGAGGTAAAGAGATGAGAACAAAAATATTTTAAATCTTCCATTAATGTTTTCCTGTCATGGAAGTTCGTTTTAAATTTATTTTATACTTCTCAACATCTAATGCATCAATATAGTTTGGAACACCATATTTTTTCTGTAAATATTCTTCATCATCGTATTTATCATTTAGATTACCTATGTCATGAAACACATCGTGAAAACTTATATCATATAAACTAATAAGAGTTTTTTCTTCTTTAGTTTGTTGTAAATGAATATGACCTGGATGCACTGGATTTTTATCTTCTTTAAATCTACGCATTATCTGCTTTCTTCTTACATCCCATTGTTCTTTAGTTGAATGTTCATATCTAAGAGGTAACTGAAGATGGATTGTTTCTTTAGCAGATTTTTCTAAAGTTAATTTATTATCTATAGATAGTCTATAACTACCATCATCATTTGATTCCCATTTAAACTTAGTAACCATTCTAGCACCATCTATATTTCTTTCACTATAGTCTTCATCAAACTCCATCTCTATTTCATAAGGACCATTTAACTGATGCATCAACCAACACCAAACTCTTATTTCATTTCTTGCTTGTATCTTTAAAGTATCTTCTATACTAACAGTCACATCATATTCACCTGTTTCAGGAATATTAGCAAACTCTAAGTAAGGAACATTATAATCTATATTTTTTATCATAAACTCATCAGGATATTCTCTTCTATTATGCATTTGTTGCCAGAATGTACCTCTTGTTTTTGGTGTCCATTCTTTAAACAACTTTTGATTAAAAATAGATTTTGGATTTTTAAAGTTTAAATGTTTAATGTCATCCTTTACAGTCCAAAACCCTGAATAATATATCTTATACATATGTAAGAATGTGTGACACAATTTCAATCTTAAAAATCTATTAATGTATGTATTTTTTAAATCTTTACTTATCCAATCATAAAAAATATTACCCAACTGAGTAATATTAAACTCATCTCTATATTTATCAAGTGCTGTACCTGGAGTTACTCCTGCAGGAAACTGATTTGCTGCTACTACAGGAATATAATGTTTATTCTTATATAAGAAATATAAACTGATTATCCAATCAACGTGATTTTCTTTTGGGTAACCTGATATCCAATTAGCATCCATACGAATACCATTTTTCCAACAAGCTTCCCAAAGTTGTTCTACACCCTCAACTGTCTGTCTCTTTTCTATAACCTCAAGTATCTTAGGTGTTCCACTCTCTACCCCAATAGATAACCATTTAAATCCTGCTTTAGCAGCTACTTTCATTAAATCATTATTCATCTCTTTATGAGTTCTCGCATAACCACCAAAACTTAAATCTTTTAATCTTGGGTCTTTCTCTACTTCTTTAGCCATCTCATTTACAAATATTTTAAACTGTGACATAGAACCATTAACAAGAGAGTCAACAAATGAGAAGTGTGTAACTCCATATTTATTTACTTGTTCAAGAACTTCTTCTTTAATATCAATACCTTTTCTAAATCTAAAAATTCTTGTTTCTGAACAAAATGTACATTTGTAGGTACAACCACGTGAACCTTGTATCGGTAAATGTGTATGACCCTCATAATGAAATTGTGCATATGCAGGTAAGTCTACACCATCCCAATTAGCATTTGGTATAACAGTTAAATCTTTTTGTGGTATTCTCATTCCTGTGTATATTGGTTCACCCAACTCATCCCAAGTCCATATACCACTAACCTTCTCATAAGTCTCCCCATTCTCATAACAATCTACTAAATCGTTTATGATTAACTCACCTTCAGTATCACAAGCTACTTTAATCCAATATCTATTAGGTTCTCCTGTGGATAGTGCTTGTCTTAAACCACCCTTTGGTGCATTCCAACAATAAGCTCCACCATAGAAGATATGTATCTTTGGATTTTTATCATAAAGTCTTTTAGCAATATAATCAGTTACTACAATATTTGAGAAGTAGGTTGTGAATGAAATAATGTCAAGTTGTGCCATCTCATCTATTATTGTATCCCAATAATCTTTATAAGCAGGAACAATTCTATCTTCAAAAGAGTGGTCATTAGTCCAAAAGAAATGACCAGTTGGTGCCCACAGTTCTTCTTGTGATTCTTTATCTACGTGCATAGCAGATAGTAAATTAATATGAAATTGTTTTACACCTCTACCTTTAGTTTTTAAAGCACCAGCCAACAATCCAAGACTTAATGGTGGTGTCTCTAAAGACCAAGCAGGGCACATTACTATTCCAATCTTAGCTTTCATTTATATCTTTCTTATCTAATACTGGATAATCCATTTCACCATCATAAACTTTATGACTTATCTTAGGTATAATAATATCCGTTCCACAAGTACAATGTGATTTAGGACATATAATTGGTCTATCAAGAAAGTTTATGACATCCTCATTTATATTTCCTATTCTACCACTTACTCCACAACTACCTGCACTAATATCACCATATGGATTTATAAAGATTGCATCATTTAACCAACAATGCCAACCTTCAAAGTTATTTAATCTTTCAGCTGCAAGTCTATTAGAATTTACTGGCTTGGTTGTTCCGTTATCCCATACTTCAGCACTATACGCTGGTCTAGACTCTCTTCTTTCAGTTACATTTCCCCATTTTCTTTGATAACCATCTGTTTTTTCAAACCATTCTCTTTTCCAATCTTCATTATAATACCAATGTTCTGCTTCAGTAGATAGTTCGTCAAGTAAAGGGACCCATTCTAATACACAATTATCCATCTCTTCATATATTTCATTTCCGACATCTATAACATCTTGAAAATCGTGGTCGTGCATCATCATTCTTATAGCTAAGTAATTCATCTTATCTTGTAAGAACTTTGTATTTGTAAGAAACTTTTCTTTATCTGCAAATTCAATGTGATAACTTGCGACTACATCTTGAAAATAATGATAATTTTCTTCCCACCAAGATAACGGATTACTTAGATTGGTATTAATAGCTAGTAATGGTTTATCACATTTTGCGTGAAGAAACTCTGCTACCTCTATTAATGGTTTCCAATATGCAGGTTCTCCTCCTGAAAAGAAAAACTTAAAAGATTTGTAACCCTTAAACTGAAATCTTGTTATTAACTTATCAAGAAATTTTATATATTTTTCAGTATCTTCATTTTTGTGTGTTCCACTCCAATTACCCTCATTACAATAGGAACACTTATAGTTACAAAGATTGTTAACCTGCCAAGTAACACTTAGATACTTGTTTTCACCTGGTAATATTTTTACTAATTCACTCATCATCTACCCACCAATTTGGTGTTTCTAATTTCCATTCAAGAACCTCTTTAAATTCTTCCTTTAATTCTGTAAATTGAGGAAAGGTTTCAAAAAAACTGTGTCCTCTAACCTTATCCATAAAATTTGTATATTGATAAAACATATATTTTTGATTAGCTTCCGTTTGTTCTACACCTTGACAATATTTTTTATAACTACCGTGCGGCTCCCAATCACTTTCTAAATAAGAAATGATTTTGTTAGCTGCGCCATGTAGATCTAAATATCTATTATTGTAACTTGTGTAGTCATAAAAATCTCTATATAATTCTTTTGCTTTGTCTCTAATGTGATAAGGTATTACAGTTGCTCTTAAATGTAATGGTTGGTCTATTATGATAGGCCAGAATGCTACTTCTCTTTTTAAATCTAAAGAATCTAACCATTTCATTATCTTATGACTTTCAAATATATTATACACTTGAAATACATTGTATATCTGAATCCTTACTTTATCAGGTAATTCTATCAACTTCTTAAAGTTTCTATCTATGTCTTCCCAAGCTGAACCATATCTTATATACTCTTGTGATTTTTTATAACCATCAATGCTAACCTGAACCTCACTCTTATCAAAGAAAGATAGTTTTTCATATAAGTCTATATTCCAGGTTGTAAGGTTAGTAGTAAATGAAACATGACATTCTTTGTTACCTATCTCAATCAAATGGTTTATCATATCAGTATTTGCTTTTATAATACTTGGTTCACCACCCGTTACATACAACCTTTTTAATGTTGGTGCTATCTTTTTAAAGTTATCTAAAAACTTTGGATTCTCATGCCACATCATATCTATTTTAGCTATATCATATTCAGACGGATACCACATATCAAACAACCAAGTTGGCATGGTGCTTCCATGTTTTTTTACCATATCTAAACGTTCAGCATTAATCCTACTACTACTATATCCCCAACACATTGTGCATTTTAAATTACAATGGTTTCCTAATCTAAGTTCTAAACTATTTGGTGTATCCTCCATATATCCATTGTGATCCATCATTTTCATATTGTGTTCAATAACACCTTTCATATGAGAATATATTCCATCATCTTCCATATAACTTTTTATACTATCCAACCTTGTACTTGTAGCTACATCAGTTCCACCATGTGATTTTTTTAAGTTCTCTGCATTCCAACATACATTACATTCCTTTATTTGTTCCCCATTCAGAAGTTTCTTTCTGATGTTTCTCATATGTTTAGAGTTCCAAACCTCTTCTATATTATCAGTAGCTACATTAAATGACGAACCATCATCTTTCTTTAAATGTAAGTTTTCGTTTTGAGCACAACATATCTTCATAGAACCATCTGTATTGTTGTTTAGGTTCATGAAGGGGAATGGACAAAATGTTTTTGATTTAATGTTCAAGACTGAATTCCACAACATCACCGTTACTTAGTGATTCATCTTTTAAAATTTTATTAAGTTGATTTGCAATTAATTTATGAACTTTGGGTATCATATGTATTCTTCTATCGCTGGGTTTAACATTATGTGGATCAATCGGTGTATAATCTTCTCCACCAATATGTGAAAACTCTGCTAAATGTGGTTTTATATTTATACCATGTTTAAATATATGTGGATAAAAAGCTTTATCATTTACTTTGAGAGAATAAAAATGGATAAATTTTTTGTCTTTGTAATTTTCTTGTAGATGTCTATCAAACCATTCCAACATAGCTTGTGCTTTTACCCATTCAAAATCGTCTGTAGCAAAAACATATTTATAATATATGTCAGTCAACTCTTGTTGTGGTATATCTATTTGTTCTTGTGCTGTTTCGTAACCGTTAGCAATATCTATCAATCTTCTATTATTATAAATTACTCTGAAAATGTGTGACCAACTAAAAAAACAAATATCAAAGTCTTCATTGTATTCTAAAAAATTTAAAATAGCATTGTAAGGATTTGTACCACCATCACCATAACCATCTAAACGAAAGTTATTTTCTTTACAAATATAATCTATCCAAGATATTGGTTCTATTGTTTTAAAATATGCACGTTGAGCTAAAAAACTATCTCCAAATGTAACTAATTTTTTAAACATTTATAAACCTCATATGATGAATATCTAACTTTATCTGTATTATTTTTTGTAACTAAGTGTGGAATTTCACCAGCACCTTTATCAATATCAAAAATTACGTGTGTTGTGTAGTTTGTTAAAACATCAAAAGGTTCTTCATCTATAAAATATCTAAATAAACTTCCATCTTCAATCGTTCTATCTATGTTAGGATAGTTTTGACAGATAAAACTAACAGTAGTGTCGTCTTGGTCATCGGTATGTAATGGCATAAATGATTTTTCATAAAATACATTTAAGTGTTTATGTCTTGTTTCATTTTTCCATTTACCCTCATCAACCGAATCTTTATAACCATCATCTCTAACTTCAATATATGAATCTGAAGTATTACCATCTTGTACCCATTCACCAATTTCATATGTAATTTCTTTAGTTGATATAGACTTCATCATCTTAATATTTATTTCATCATTCATTAACAAATAATCTAATACAGCTCCCTTTGGATAAGCAAAATCTAAAGCGCATTGGTGATAGAATCCTTGAGATATCATACTTAGTGCAGGAATATCATCATTTGACAAGCTATTCACATCTATATTATTTTTATCAAAGTATTCAAAACAATCCATAGTAAAATTGTGATCTATTTGTGGCCACCACTTGTCAGTTGTTTTGTGAAAATATGTTCCGTCATATAGATAAGAATAATCCTTATCTAATCTTTTTATCATATAATCCATAAAATCAGAAGTCCAAGCTGGACATCCATCAGTATAAGGTAACTTTGCAGTACAGACATCTAACTTTGATTTAAACTCTTTACGAGTTTCTATTACAGTTTTTTTATAATTTTCAACGAAGTTTTGATTAAAGAAATCTCTTGTATCTAATATTGCAGTTCCATAATCTTTTAATAAGTCTTTCATTATTTTCTATCCTCTAAAAATTTAAGTTCAGGAGCGACTTGATATAAAGACTCTCCTCTTAATTTATCTAATGGTGTATTCCTATCTACAAAATCAGGTATAAGATTTTCATAATTCTCTTGTTGTAAAAAATCAAGAACTGATTCAAATCCTCTTTTTGCAGCTCCATCTCCAAAGTTATCATCAATCCATTTTATATGTTCGGTATACTTGTCTATAAATATCTTTCTTTCACTTGATGGTATAATTTGTATTCTATATTCTGTAGGATAGGTTAGTATATTCATTCTAACATTTTGTGGTTCTAATAAACCTCTCTCTACCCAATCTTTATGAAAGTCTGGTAGATGGTATACATTCATAATACTAACTGTAGGTGTTATCTCAAAGTATACATCAGGACATTCTTTCATCATTTGCTTACGATTGTCTTCTATTACACCCCAATCAGTTCCTGCTCTAATCAACTCACCTCTTTCTCCCATAGCATCAAGACTTGCAGCTATCCTAACATCCTTAAAACTATTCCAATAGTCTAATATAGATTTCTTTTTAAAATAAAGATTACTGAAGTTTGTTGTATATCTTAACCTCACATCTTTCATCTCATTCTCAATCCAAAAATCAAGTATCTTATAGTGTTCCTCTGTAATGATTGGTTCTCCACCAGCCCAACAAGCTTCTTCTACTGTAAGTAGTAATGGTTGTAAATCATTCCAAAACTTTTTGTTCTCTAAGATGTTCATAATCTTTGGGTCTTCAGGTGTGTAACCATATATTTTAATGTGATCTTCATACCAAGCACTACTTAACTCTGGACTACAACTCCTACACTTAAAATTACATATGTTAGATACTCTGATATCCATGTAACCCATGTTTAGTTCTTCTACCGTTCCATCGAGTTGTGTAGTCTCTACCCTATCCCAATGTTTTCCATAATATTGATTTACCATTTTACGAAGTGTGAATACATTAGACTTCTCCATCTCATAACATCTATTACATTCTTTAGTCTCATCACCATTTAGCATATTCTTTCTAAGCTGTCTATACTTTTCGTTATTCCAAATCTCTTTTAAACTATTATCATTTAGATTACCATACTCAACTGTGCTATCCGACATACAACAAGGAAATGCTTTACCACTCGGCCATACGTGAGTATGAATCCAGGGCATCATACAAAATACCTTAGAAGCATATAACTTTGCATATTTGTCTTTAGCACTCATAGTAATCTTTTAGTTCAGGAAATATTTTAGAAAAATCTTCTTTTCTAATTTTATCCATATACCAAGTAAATTTTTCAAATTGTCTTTTCTTACTCTTATATAAGTCTTCTGAATCCATATAGTCTAAACAATCATTGATATATCTTTTAAAATTTACGTGCTCTTCTTTCAAGTTTTTATCTATAAAACGATTCCATTTTTCTCTAACTAAAAACTTTACATTTTTTGGTAGTATGTGTGAGCTTAATTGTTCTGGTCCTGTTAGTGATATTAAAAATGTATTGTGTAATCCCTCTTCATCTAATAAACCTTTATCTATCCAATCTTGATAAAAATCAGGTATATGTAAAGCATTAGTTAACTGAAATACTGAAGATATTCCTAAGTTTACATTTGGTAAGTTTTCTTTTACATATCTAAAATTGTCTTCAATCAATTTCCAATCAGTTCCACTTCTAATATATTCTGCTCTTTCACCACTTCCATCTAAACTAACTCTTATAATTACACTACTAAACTTTTTCCAATAATCTACAACACTCAATTTTAGTTTATTATTCTTTAACATAGATAGGTTGGTATTATACTCAACAATTAAATCTGTGTTATTGTTTTCTATAAGATGTTTTAGTATCCAATAGTGTTCTTTTGCTGCTAGTGGTTCACCACCTGCAAAATAAATTCTTTTTACTGTTTTAAATGTACCTTTAAACTTATTTATAAATTCTTCTTCTGTTAAATCATGTCTTGGTATATGACCATCCCAATCCTTATATGGGTGGTTATGATTAGTAGCTGCTTCTTTAGCCCAAGTAGAACTCCATTCTGGTCTACAAGACCTACATTTAAAATTGCATAAATTAGAAAATCTAAAATCTAAATATATGGTTTCAAAATTATCTATAGAACCATCTTCATGAGTTTCAATAACTTTATCAAAATAGTCATCATAGTTTTCATTGAAGTCTTGTCTATATGAATGACCTGTTCGCTCTTCTAAAGCATGACAATCTGTGCAATTTTTATTTTTTACACCATTCAACATATCAAGTCTTAGTTTTTTAAAATAATCATTGTTTATCAAGTCTTCCATATTATTTTCCATAATACTAATACCATTCTTCCAATCGTTAGGTAAGGTATCGAATTTAACTTCACCTTCATTTTGCATTTCTTTATTAATACAACACGACCAAACAGTAGAGTCGGTATTAACATATGCACTCATCCAGGGAAGTATACAGAATACTCCATTATTATATAATTTATCTTTGTCAGGTTTTTTCATATTATTTGTATATAAAAGGATCTCTCTTTTTAAGTTCTTTTATCTTCTTTTTATACCTACGTTCTAAACGGATTTTATTTATTATCTTTTTAATCCACTTTATCATTTTGTTTTCTCCTCATCATCTCAGCTCTTCGTTGTTCTAATCGAATAGCTCTTTGTGTTTTAGTAGTACTTAGTCTACAACTATTGTAAAACTCTTCATACTCAGGAAATGCTTTTATAAAATCTGTATCTCTTCTTCTATCGTGTTCAGCAAAGAAATTATAAAAATCACTTCTACCTTTTCTAAGGTAATCCTCATCAACCTCTGCTGATTTAAAGTAATCAACAACTCTTCTAAACTTTTCTACTTCTATTGTTTTAAACTTAGTATTATCATCATCATCTTTAGAGTTAATCATAAACTCTAAATGTCTATCCATATGATGTGTAAAATCATCTTTAGGTAAAATATTCATATCATAGTGTGGTGGTTCTTTTAAATATGGTGTATCCATTTGTATTCTCTGAACAGGTATTGGTTGATTTATATTTCCACGTTCCTCTGCAGTTTTATCATTATACTTTTCTCTCCACACTAATATTTGTTCTAATAAAGAATCAAAGTTAGTAACACATAAGTTGTTAAAGGTAATCATTAAGGAAACTTTAGAATCCTTTATTTCAGTTAAATATTTATTTAGATTTCTTTCAAACAACTCTACATCCAAACCATTTCTTATATATTCAGCTTTACCTTTATCCCAAGTGTCTATAGAAGTAAATAGTTTAAACTCCCTAACTTTCTTTTCTTCTATGATTGGTTTTAACTTTTCTATAAACCTATCAAAGAGTTTTGGATTAGCACCAAGATTAGAGTTTATATTTAACTCAAGGTTTGGCATAGGATTCTTATTAATCTCATCCAACAATCTGTATGTACTACCATGTATTGTTGGTTCACCACCTGTAATCCTTAGTATGTTTAGTGTCTTAGAAACTTCTGGCCACCATTTCCACCATGCTTCGATATACGGATTATCTTCTTCTGACTCATAAAGTTTATCTATAAACCAATCAATATCATATCTACCTGTATAATTCTTTGAGTAAGGACCATGCTCTTTAATCTCATCTAAAAATCTTGAACTGTATCTTGGATGACAGTAACCACATTTAAAGTTACAAGAGTTTCCAAATGAAAGTTCAATGTATTCTGGATTAACATTCATATCCCAGGGATTATTTATGATATCATCTAATCTACTCTTATCTCCTTCATGTATTGACAATGTTCTTTGTTTTCTATCACTTATGTAATCACAACCCATAGCTTCTACATTCCAACAATAGTTACACCCATCGGGCTTCTTACCCTCTAACATCATCTTTCGTTCTAACTTCTTTTGTTTGGTATTGTGTAAAGCAGATGGATTGTTTTTTAACTCATCTAAAGGTATAACGTGAGGTTGTGGATGGTAACAGCTATGAGTTTCTCCTAAATGTAGATAGATGGTAACATGATGCCATTTGGCAAGACAAAAAGTAGGTGATGTCTTTGCTTCTATCTGAGGGAGAATCTCTTTTATACGATCGTGTTCGTAGTTACTCATCCATAAACCTCATATTAATAATTTTATGATTTCCGTAGATATCTTCAATACTGTCTATTTCATATTTCATATTTTTTAAACCGTATTCATCATTGTCTATATCTATTTTATTTTCTTGCATTTTTAATCTATAAATTTTTTCATTTGTTTGGGTAGTATCTTTAGCAAACTTACCATCTACTATTCCCTCATCTTCATGTGGTAAACATTCGAATCTACCAAATCTTCTATGTGGAACAACTGTATGTGGTATTTTATCTATAGTCTCTTCTTCTATTGTACATCCAAACAAAGTAGCAGGATTCCAATGTAGACTCTTATCAAATACAGTATTGTTTTCAATTCTTTCAAAATCATAATTTAATATTATATCATCTTTATGATTTCTTATTTTAAAATAAGCTATACTACCTTTAAATGGTTTATGATTTATATTATTATCATTACCTTTACCAAGAAACATATTTGAACCACCATATCTTTTAAGTGGTGTAAAATATTCTAACGGTGATTCTGTTCCTGTTCCATGTCGTGCATCTGCATCTTCCCCATTTACTTGTAGTCTTATTTGTTTTTTTCTATCATCGACTTTTACAGTAACTAAAGTCCATTGGTTTGGATATCTCTTAGCCCAACTATATAATATTTCATTCTTCCAACTCCACATCGTATTCGATATTGCTTTAGAGTTAGTATAACTTATGGTGTGATCCCAACCACTTCTTGAAAATATTGGATATTGTAGATGTTTGTGGTTAGAATCACCAATTAAATATTGATTGTCATAATCGTGTTCAGGTTTAACTAACATTTCAATTTCAAAACTTCTACTATTAAAGTTGTGCAATATTCGTGAAGATTTTATAAGTAGGTGGTCATCAATTCCATTAAATTTACATACAGTTGTTTTACCAGGTCCTTCAATATATCTATTATTTGTCATTCCTTTTAAATGACATCTCCAAAATAAATCGTCATCTTCCATACCCCAACCCCAATAATTGGTATGGTATCCGTTAACTGCTTCAAATTGTTCTATCGTGAACAACACAACTCCACCAAAGTATTCTACATCTCTAAGATTGTAATCCCATTGTGATAAGTAGGTTGCTATATGAACTGGATTGTCTTCGGGATAACTGTAATCTACTCCGTCTTCAGGTAACATATCTACATCGTGAAATGCTACATAATCACAACCCTCTTCTTTAGCTGCTAAAAAAGCTGCATTCTTCGTACCACTACGATTAAATAGTTTATCATCAACCTGATGACCAATAAAAAATTTATGTTTTATATTCCTATCATTAAGAAACTTAGTAAGATAAGGAACTAATGTATCTAAGTGTTTTTTTCTTACACCATCACCATTGTCTCTGTATGGAATACATACTCCTAAGTAATGTTCATTCATTATAATTCAACCTGTATTAATGTAGCATTGTCTGATAACTCTTTTGTATCTAAAAATTTATATTTTAATGAGTTTAATCCATCAATATTCCAATCTTCTAAACCATTCTTTACTTTATTAAAAAATCTTGTTTGATTACCTCTCGTCTCTGGATGTATCCAATGTAACCCATCAACTGCCCAAGCTGATTTAGTGTGTTCTTGTGAAGTAAATCCACCATATCTACGATGAGGTATATATAAATAGTCACCTAAACTTCCTATCTTCTGACCTTTTCTTGCTCCGACTATTTCACCTGTATTATACCATCCACTATTATCTAAAACTTGATTTCCTACGATATGTTTAAAATCATAATATAAAAGTAAATCTTTAGAACTTGTATATTCTTTAAAGTTATCCGTTAAACTTTTTACATAATTATTTTTATGTAACGATTTAACTTCTTTCATATCTAAAGCACTATTCCAAATAGCAACCTCACATATCTTTCCTTTAAAATAATACGAATATTCTTTGTTCTCTGGATTGGCACAACCTAAATAAATAAAATCCTCTTTTGTGTAATCATATAACTTTTCTATCTTCTTAGAATCCACTATCTCACCATTTTGATAGAAAGTAAATCTATCTGCTTCCTTATTATAAACCATAGTTAAATGATTAAAGTATTCTGTTTCTATATCTGTAAGTATTGCTTGTGATTTAGAATCAGAATCAAATATATCTGCTTTGTATCTTCTGTGACTTGTATAAGATAAACCACAATGGTAGCCAGGTATAGAGAATACAAAATTTTCATCATAAGGTATATTCTCTACTTGATGTTGTGTGTCGGGTTTTAAACTAACTGTAACACTAAAACTATTATCAGTTAATTTTTTTAGTTCATCCGTAACAGTTATTTTTACAAAATCCTTATAACCATCAAATATTAAATAATTAAAAAGATTTATATCCTTTACACCAAAAAATTTATTATCCAATGGTAATCCTGCTTCTTTACATCTAAACAATAAATCATCATCCTCAAATCCCCATCCCCAATAATTATTTGACCTACCATTTACCAACTCATATTGTTTTCTTGTGAATAGAGTTACACCACCAAAGTAATCAGCAAACTGTAATTGGTAGTCATATTCACTTGAGTAAGCTCCAAGATGTATTGGCTTATCTTTTGGATAAGAATAATCAACTTCTTCAGGTAATAAATCAACATCATGAAAAGCAAAATAATCAAAATCTTTATTTTTTACAAAACCTATGTTTAACAATTTACCTTGATTAAACGGTTTATCGTCTTCTTGCTCTACAATAAATATATGATATTCAATCTCCTTATCGGAAAAAAACTTATCTATGTGCTCAATAAATCTATCAAGCTGTTTTTTCCTATTCCGATACGGGACTATTATCGCTAGTTTCATTCTTTCTCGGTGGTCTGTTTGGACTTCCCTCTATTTTTGCTTTTAATAAATTGTAAAACTCATAGTAATACCACTCAACTCTCTCTTGATGCTTTACAGAATCAAGTTCAAGTATCGTATCTTCTACGGTTCGTAGAGATTGTGCTATACTGTCAAGAGAATCTAACAACTTATCTATTTGTTTTTCATTCATAAACACTCCTATGTTATTATTTCTAACCATTCGTGATTTTTTTCATATTCTTTTCTACTACTAACTTGAAAATCATCATTATTCAAACCAATAGTATCCATATCTAATAAATCTAATCTAACTTCATCAAAAAATATATCTGAATTTAACAGTATATCTGGATCGTATGATTGTAAGTTTTCAAGGATACTTTCTCTGTAAGTTAGTTCTCCATTATCACTTAAACTTTTATATTCACCAAATCTTCTGTCTGGCATTTTTACTTTGTATCCTAATTTTATTTCTTCTTTTTCATGTGTTATAAATTTACTACCAACCTTTTTTGCTTTATCACCAATCATAGCCATTCTTTCAGTACTACCAAAAGGAAGATTATAAAAGTTTATTGAATCTGTTTTTGAAGGTGTTTTAAAAAATCCATTATTTTTGTATGATGTTTCATCCAATACAAAAGTTCCATATCCTCTACTACACTTATACCACAAAACAGGATTATAGATTAAATCTTCTACATTTTCTAAGTATAATACTCTAATATCATCTTGAGATAAACTAACATTCCAAAAAGTTATTTCACTAACACTACCTGTAAATCCTTGTTCATTTTTAGAATTAGCTCCTATATAAAACCACTCTCCATTAAAATCTTCTAATGAACTAACTCTTTTACTATCTATAAGAGAACCATTGATATAGACATTAAACTCTTTACTATCTTTATCATATGTCATGCTCAAGTGATACCATTCATTTGGTATTCTATAATCTTCTATAACATATGCAGTATTACCACTCCATAAAGTAAATTTAAAATTATTGTTTGGCGTATAAGTAATACCTAAACCGATTGGTGGTCTTGTGATTATAAACTGTTCGTAATCTTCTTCATTTGGATTTACCCATATAGAAAAAGAAAAACTCTTGCTAGTTAAATTGTCTATAGAATCTGTAGGTTCTATCTCTATACAAGTGTCGTGGAATTTAATAGTATCTAATTCTTTTTTTACAAAGTTGTTATATAAATAAACTTGATTGAAAGAGTATCTTTCATTTTTTGAAGTAGATGATA
>TARA_R110002074_G_scaffold169657_4_pt1 | contig 20156 bp, 15 predicted proteins | sample TARA_R110002074 | Tara Oceans TARA_R110002074 (sample SAMEA4397215) | marine metagenome | biome: Polar Biome; feature: [MIX] marine epipelagic wind mixed layer (ENVO:01000061); material: water (ENVO:00002006), including particulate matter (ENVO:01000060) such as... | depth 10-100 m | reverse complement strand
TGCTTTGAAGATGTTTGGCAGTTTTAGATTAGCTGCTATAATATGCAATTTGAAAAAAGATATGGAGTGGATGGCTGATAAAGAAATAATAACAACAATGGTTCGAAATGAGTTTGGTGTTAAGTTTGGTAGTTATAAAATTAAATGGTATAGAAAACCACTTATTAATCAAATACAAATGAAAAAAACCGTAAAATATAATAATATGAGGATGTTGGGACAAGTAAAATAAAACTATTTGTATGATTTGTATAAATAGAGATAAATTGTATATGAGGGTGGCCAAGTATATCTTCCTTCTTCATATACTTCTTATCTCTTTCATATAGGTCACCCTCCCTCCTCATAACCACAACCAAAGGAGTGTACTATGTTAAAAGAAAATATCTATAAAGAAGCTTTGCAAAATATCGCAAAAGCATCAGACCAAGCAAATCCTATACAATTAAGAACAGTTGCTCAAATAGCTCTAGATTCAGAACCAACAACAGCAGATGAATTTAATGTTCCAGTTATTACTGGTGATAAAGACTCAGATGCATTACTAGAAGATGAAAGGATAAATCAAGATGAAGGATTAAGAAGTCAGCAGAAAGCATTAGATGATTATAGAGATACACAATCTGAAATAGCAAAATACGATAAAAAATTAAGTGAAGTAGCTGAATCAACTTGGCGAGATACTGTATTGCATCCAGACTATAAATCACCATTTGATGAGGAAGAATAATGGATAATAAAAAACTATATGGAAATTGTGTAAACGATTCTGCTATAACAATAGAAAGTATGATTGGAATCTATCAAAATCTTATAAATGTCGGAAAAATAAAATTAGGTAGTGCTGGTCATCAAAGAATGAATCAGTTAAAATTAAGATATAGTAAAGGAGAAAGGTATTTTCAAAAATGAAAGATGATAAAGAATGGTTAAAAAAATATACTGCTTTAATAAGGTTTAGCAGAGAAGAAATGCAATATCTTATAATCGCACTAGTAATGGCTGAAAAATCTTCTGAAATAATGGATAAATTTGATTATGCTAAGTCTTTTAAAAATTTAAGAGAAGATATAATTAAAATAAAAAATAATTTACTTAAGAAAGAGGAAGAATATGAGGAGAAATCTATCAGAACAAACTAAGCAGTATAATAAAAAATTAAGAAGTAACAAAAAATTAGCAAAAAAAGCACTTAAAAATTGTTTTAAAATAAAACCAGCCACGGGCCTCAAGTTTTTAAAAGATGTTCCAGCTGGTTTATTAGTTTATACTAATAATTCTAAAGCAATACTAATAGAGTGTAATGAAACTTCTTGTGTAGTAATTGTTACTAGTTGTAAAAATAACGAAGAAGCTTATTATATGGGAAGACATAGATGGGCTCCTTTAACAGAAGTAGAGGTATTAGGATGATAGAAAAAAGTAAAAAGTGTGGTTATTGTTATACTGTAAAATCATTACAATTATTTCATAAAGATAGAACAATGAATGATAAGCATGCAAATAGATGTATATCATGTACAAAACTATACTATAAAACATACTATCAGAAAAAAAATGATAGAAAAGCCTATTTTATGTATGAAAGTCTAGAAGATTCTAAATATATAAAAGATAAAAATACATTATTTAGAGAACATGGCAATGGGTGGTGGATTAATAATAATTCTTTTCATAGGAAACCATTAGCAAGGAAAAAAACAAGATGAAGGGAGAATCAAGACCATTTGAATGTCCTAAATGTGGATTCAATTACTTTAAAAAACACAATTATATGTCAAAGATAAATGAATTATTAAAAACAAGAAATAAATCCTCTAGGGCACATTTAAAAACTGTTGCTAATGCTATTAAATCTCATGTGCCTTCTGATGCTCAAAGAGATAAATACTATTTCTTCTTATATAATACAAAAGATGTAGATGATAATGTATTAATATGGGGATTAGATACTTATTTTAAAGGCAATCACCACTTAAAAGGAAAGGGGTTTGCATACTTAAAATCAATAATTTTATCAAGAGATAAAAACAATGAGAGAATATCCAAAAATGAAAGAAAAATGATTGGATGCTCTCCACCTATAATGAATGAGGAAAACAATAATGAAAAAGGAAAAAATAAAAACTGAACCTAATCATCATAATGTATTACACAATATATATTGTATAATGTGCGATGATTGCGGATGTAAATACTGTTTTAAAACAAACCCACACCTTGAAGGAGGAGAATAATGAATACAAGCATAAATGATATAAACTTTCCTGTAATAGAAGTACCAGCATTACTTGGTAATGATATAGTTACAAATACTGGACATAAGTTTATAGTTAGAAAAGATACTGGAAAGATACTTAGTTGTATGACAGATAATTATAGACTTGTTGAAAATAAACTGATTAATAAAAAGTCTGAGAAAGTAATTAAAAAGAATGGTGGAATATTAAAAGAAGTTCAGATGTTTGGTGGAGGAGCAAGAAGTATGGTTAAATGGGAGTTCCCAAATCATAAAGTAACTATAGGTAAAAAAGATGAACTAACTCCAGAAATTGTCTGGCAAAATAGTTATGATGGTACAATAGGACTTAATATAATAGCAGGAGCATTTAGACTTATTTGCCTTAACGGAGCAGTAATAGGTGTAGTTGCTACTAAATATAAGAACAAACATATTGTACAAAATATGAAGTTAGATGATGTAGAAGGTGTAATAGATGAAACAATTACAAAAACAAAAATAATCATGAAAGAAGAGTTTCCTTTATTGCATGATACTAAAGTGAAAGAAAGTCATATATTGAAGATGTTAAAATTGTTTCCAGTAACATCATCAGAATATGTAACTCAATCTCTTATTAATGCTAAGCCTAATAACTTATGGGACTTATTCAATGTAGCAACTGATGTAGCAACACATGGTCTTGATAGAAGATTAGAAGCAACACATAAGTTAGAATCAAAACTCTATGCTACTGTAAAAAGAATGGCATCAGAAAAGGATAAGGTAATTGCCTAGCCTTGATTGGTATGATTGCCCTATAGTTCTTCCATATTATGGGGGGAAGTATACGATGAGTAAAACACTCGTCCCATTACTTCCTCCTCATGATAGGTATTTTGAAGTATTTGCAGGCGGTCTTTCGATGTTCTTTAGGAAAAGCAAAGCTAAGTGGAATGTATTAAACGATATTGATAGAAATATTGTTAATCTATATATGTGTGTAATAGAAAAATACGATGAGCTTGTACATTATCTATTTTGGATTCCCAAATCTCGTGATTTATTCGTAAATTATAGAGATGAGATAAAGGAAGAAAGAGAGTTTAAAATACCAGATGCTTATCAAGCAGCTAAGTATTTTTATTCTATTAGATATAGTTTTAACAAACTAATCCACACTCCCTTTGCTATGAATAAAGATTTGAATAAGAATTTTGATTCAGAGTTAGAATTTTCAAGGAAGTTTATAGGAGGTGCAACGATAGAAAACCTTGATTTTGAAGAGTTAGTAAGGAGATATAAACCACGCAATGGCGATTTATGGTATTTAGACCCACCTTATTTTATAGCAACAGAAAAAGCAGAGCAGAAACGAGATTATTATATGAATACGTTTAGTGCAGAAGACCATTATAGGATGAAAGAGGTTGTTGATAAAATACATGAAGGAGGAGCTAAGTTTATGGTTAGTTATGACCATAGAGATGAAGTCTATGAATTGTATAAGGAATATAATATTAATACTATAAATATTAAATATTCAGGAGCAACAGACGAATACAGAAGTCAATACAGAAAAGAATATGTAATTACTAATTACAAAACTACTACTCAATACAATATCTTTCAAAAAGAGGAGGAACTATGAAAGAAAATAATAAAGAAGAACTAAAAGCTATGCCTAACGCAACAGAAGCTGAACAAGCTTTATTGGGTTGTGCTTTATCTGGAGGTGAAAGAGAAATAGAAATATGTTTAGCATGGATAAGAGACAATAATGCATTTTATGATGATAAGAATAAGAATATATGGAAAGCAATACAAGAATTATACAGGAATAATGTAGAAGTAGATTTGATAACTCTATCAGATAAAATGAAAGATATGACTGGAGATGCTCAAGCATTTTACATAACTGGACTTACAGAACAAGTACCAACTGTCGCTAATATTACTGAATACGCAAGAATAGTATGGGAAAAATACATACAAAGAGAAACTGCTAAAAGTGCAAGAAAGTTAATGGATGCTAGTTATGAAGACTATAAAGAAGTAGGGAACATATTAGAAAAACATACAAGGCTAATATCTGAATTAAGAGAAATACAACCATCTAAGCAAAAAAACATATCAGATTTAGTTGACCAGATGAAACATAATATAAAAGATGGAACAAACATAATACCATTTAATAAACCATATCTTGATTTTTCAGCAGGTGGTATGACTAGAAAAGAAATAACTGTAATTGGTGGTAGGCCCGGTCATGGCAAAACTACATTAGTAACTAATATTATTAAAGGATTGATTGAACAGGGATATAAAGTAATGATGTTTAATCGTGAAATGAGTAATACAGAAATGCTAAAGAAATTCGTTGTTATGGAAAGTCCTAATTTATTATATGCTAACATAAGACAAAACTCTGTAGGAGAAACAAATGAAGTAGAGTTTGAAGATACAGTAGATAAGATAAAGGATAAATATCAAAATCTTATCATGTATGAAAATATAAGAAATCTAGATGATGCTATGAGAGAAATTGCTAAACATAAACCAGATGTAATTGTTGATGATTATATTCAATTAATTCAAGTCAATGAAGTAAAAGAAGGCAGAAGATTTGAAATAGAAAGAATAATGCAAGAATATAAATGGATATGTAAATCAGAAAATTGTAGTGCAATATTAGTTAGTCAATTAAATAGAGAAATTGAAAAACGTATAGACCCTAGACCTAGAATGAGTGATTATGCAGAAAGTGGTGTAATAGAACAAACTGCTGAATCTGCTGTATTTGTATTCTATGGATATAATTTTGACCATGAAAGATTCAATCGATATGGTAGTGAGATTATTATATCTAAAAGTAGATATGGTAGGGTAGGTACATATCCTGTTGGATTTAATGGCAATCGATGTTCATTCTATATGAATAAAGATATGGCAGTAGGAGATGAACCACAATCTAATGATTAATATTGTCTAAGAGTTGTAATGGTTGCTACTTTGAACATAACCAATCCTGTTATTGGTTCAAATTAATTCAAGGTAGCGACTGCAAACCTATACCAAAAAAAACATTTATTAGTGGATGTAAACATTATAAGAATGATTTACAAAGTATAAGTAATTCTTTTATAGATAAAATTGTTAAAAAATTTGATGGAGAAATAATTGGAACAAAGTATATTCCAAAAATAAAAAAACATTACTATAAAAAGAAATATACAACATCACATAACTACACAGAAAGAAAGGACTTTTAATATGCAAAAAGTAATTATAGGAATAGACCCCGGCAAAGGCGGTGGAATAGCAGTAACAGCAGGAGGCAAAGTTATAGAGTTTCATAAGTACCCAGCAACAATGAACGACTTGTATTACATAGTGGATGAGATATTAAGAGATTGGAATAGTAAACCAATAGCATATCTTGAACAAGTACACGCTTTTCCGACTGATGGTCGTAGCAGTGCGTTTAAATTCGGTAGTAACTATGGACTTTGGCAAGGGTTGCTACTAGGTTTCCAGATAGAATGTAAATTTGTTGCTCCACAAGTATGGATGAAACCATTAGGATTACCAAAAGATAAAAAAGAAAGAAAAAATAGAATAAAAGCATTAGCACAAAATGTAATTGATAAACAAAATGTCCCACTAGAAAATAAAAGAGTAACATTACACACATCAGATGCAATACTTATATCAATGTACGGATTTTTAAAAGAAACAGTAGGAGATATGAGTCTGGATAAAAAACTTGAAGTCTATAAAATCTTTAAAGAAAAGGAGAAACAATGAACAAAAACCTTATTGAAAAAAATGAGATATTTAAATTAGATATACCATATATATTAAATATCAATATGTATTCTTTAAAAGCATTTGCTATGCAATATCATTATAATTTTCAGTTCTTTGGCGGATTGATATGGTTTAGCTTAAACTTTGCTGAATATAATCAATTATTAAGAATAGGGATATGGAAAGTTTATTTTCAATTCGGGCCTGGAGTTAAGCCATGATTAAAGATAAGCAAAAAGAAAATATAAAAGATGTAATTAGTGAATTGTCAGATTTAATGGAAGAAATGAAAATAGCATTAGAAAAGATAATAAGATTACTTAGATAAATTACCTTCTGTTATGGGTAACTGGTAGGCATCAATTCAAGTCGAAGTTTTGGTGTCTACCTTTTTTTTTAAAAGTTCTCTTCAAAAAAATCCATAAATTCATCTGGGTCTAGTAGCTTTGGTATTATTTCTTTTGGCCCGTATGATGGCAACCAAGTTTTCACAGCTCTTTGTTTATTTTCATCAAAATCAGACATCAACGCATAAATTGTAGAAAGTATTGTAGGCCCGTTATCTCTTATAACATCTTCTATAATTTCTTCATCCTCTACATCTAATCCACCACCTCTTGTCATATAACTTATAATCATAGCAGCTAACATAGCTAAATTAAAACTTCTCCTAACTAGTACACTTTCCATTCCAGATGCTCCCCTCATTATAATAGGGCTTCCACCACCTATTCCAAGTCCTCTTGCTATAGTTTGAATTGTTTTACCTACCCCAAGTATATCAGTATTATACCATGCATATTGAGTTAACATTGATATTGTTCCCCTAATTGCAAACATATTTATAAATTTATCAACCATCATATCTTCACCGCTGGTTAATTTTACATTCTTGCTTCTTTTCATTAAGTTTTTCATCATTCTAGCAGGTAATGTCATTCCACCCCAATATGGCAATTCAGTTGGTGATGCTAAGGCAGCATTTCTTAATACTTTATATTCTTGTTGGACTTGATTCCAATCATATTGCTTCCATTGAAAATATAATCCACTAAAACCACCTCTAAACATTTTTGGTAAATGAGGTGAGTTCATTCCAAATAAATGATTATATACCATTGTCCTAGCAAATTGAACTACTTCTGGATTATCAGTATATTTCCAATTATCATAAGATTTATCTACCATGCCTAATTCTTCTGCTCTAAAAAAGGCTTCTATACCATGCTCAATGCGCATTTCTTCTTCGCCTCCTTTTAAAGTAAATTTTTCCCACCCACCAAATGGAGCCCATGATATTCTCCATCTTACTAATCTATTCATTTGAGATTGATAAAACCCTAATCTCATTTCTTTTAATTTATCTTTTAAATATTTTTTAGTTGCTTTATCATTATGCATAAAGTCATATAACTGTTCTTTAACTTTTTTTATTTCTTCTGCAGTTATTTTTTCATTATAAGATACTTTTCTAGCATTTTCTATTACTTTATCCCACCCACTGCTATTATCTAAATATTTCTGTAGTGTATCAGCTTTCCATAATTGCCACATATCTCGCCATGGAACATATGCTTCTTTAATATTTGATGAATTTCCACCCATACCTATAGTTAGCATATCAATCATAGCATTACCAGGCTCTAAAACACCAGTCTCTCTAACTTGTTGTTCTAATTCTTCAGATGTAAAGCCTCTTGCTCCATTAATTCTTGCATCATATGCTTCTAACCATGGCTTAAGTCCCCTATCTATTATTATATTTGACCTTTGAAAATTATTTGTAAAGCCAGGTGAAAAACCCATATTTGCATATGTTTTATAACTCCTCATTAATAATGATTTATTATTTAAATCTTCTGCATCTTTTATACCCGGAATTGCTTTTGATATATTTTCTTCAGTAAGCCAATCTATTCCTAAAAATCCAGATTCAGCACTTGGATTACCCATTGTATTATGTAATTCACTAGAAAGATATTTAACTATTGAAGGTTGATTTCTTAAAGCTGTAAAAGTTGCTAATGCTTGCGTTTTTAAATTTATTCTATGTAATTCTCTAAAGGTTTTATCTATATAATTAACCCAAATACTTCTATCTTTTATTCTTTCTTTTTTATTTGTAAATAAAGTTCTGTGTTTTGTAGACAGTATTCTATTAGCTAAGAATAATGGTTTTCTATCTTCCTCAATTAATGGGTCAAGATTTAATTTATTTCGAAAAGCATTCATTGCTTCATTTAATTCTTCTAATTTTGCATTTCCTTTTTGTATTTGGTCTTTTGCTTCATATTTTTCAACATTATCAGACTCTTCAGAATCTCTAATATTTTCTTGGATTGCTATTTTAGATTCTAATCCTTTTATTTCTTTAGATATTGCTACCATAGCTTCACGCATTTGCCTATCTATAGTCCAATCATTAAACTCTACATATCCATAACTAAATTTACTTATTTTTTGTACTTGACTGTTAAATGTAGACCAGTTCCCATGTTTATCTTGAAAATAATTATTTTCTAAATTTCCCATAGTTAAAACTTTATCAATAATTTCTTCAATTGCTTCTGGTGTATAACCAGTTTGAGTAAATATACTTGATGATTTATTTATTTGGTCTGAAAGTTTTTGTTCTGCCTCTTTAACTCTTCCATCAAGAACTTCATTAAATACTAATTCATTCCATGTTCTTTGATTTTTTATTACTTTCCATATATTTGGCATCCAATTAATAGGTGGTTGATATGAAAATTCACCTCTAAAATTTACCCCTCTTGTAAATGTACTAAATTTCTTTTTAGGTTTATTTGTATTTGGAATTAAATCATAAGGAAATACTTTTTCTTCTTGTGCTGTATAAAATCCATCTTCTAGTGTGTTTGATTCTAATACAGATTGTAATTTTTCTTGTGTTATATTCTTATTAGAATGTATAGCATTTAAAAAAGAATTAAAATTTGAAGGTATTCTGTATGCTATATATGCATTTTCATTATTGCGAATCATTGGATTTGAGTCTTTTGAAAATTTATTATTTTTTACATCTTCATTTCTTAATTGATTTAAATATTTAATACCTTTTTTATCAACATGCAGAGGAACTAAAATATATTGACCTCCATCTGCTCCCATAGTTTGTCTTTCTGATGGAAATTTTTGCAATTCAAAAAACTTTTTACCCATATAAGAATTTCTCCATGCTGGAAAATCTTTAGGATTGTCAGGTATATCTTTAGCTATAATATTTCTTACTTCTGTATGCAATGTATCTTCAACTAAATCATTGCCAACTTGAGTAAGTTCTTTATCACTTAACTTTTCCATTCCTTCTATATTATCAGTTGCTACTGCTCTTGCAATATCTCTATTTAAAGTAGCAAGATTTAAACTTGTAGGCCCAGATATTCCTTTTTGTATTGTTGGTTCTTTGTATTTAAATGAATCTTCTAAATATGAATCAAGTTGTTCTTTATTCATTTTAACAAATTTTGCAGCTTCACCAGTTATATCCATATCTAATGCTGCTAAGTAAGGAGCTTTCATTTGGTCTTCATAAAAACCTAATTTAGGATAAGCAACAGTTCCTCCTTTAGTTTTTTTCCACCAATTATAATTTGAGCTTTGTATTCTTTTTCTTATTGCTCTTATTTTACCTGCATCCCATTCATTTTTATCATTTAATCCTCCTAGTTTAGCCCCTTTGTATCTTGCTTTAACAGGTTCATTAAATGAATATTCAAAATATCCTTGTGTTCTATCTCTTTGATTATTTACAAATTCTTTTCCTGTAGTACCTAATTCAACTATTTGAAATGCTTTATAACTAGAATCAACTAAATAATCATATAATATTTTATGCTCATTATATCTTTCTTTTTCTTCTTTTAATTCTTTTTGTATACTTTTTCTATTAGGAATAATTCCTTTTAATTTATCTTCTAATTTTAATATTGTGCCTTTATTTGGCTCCCCAATCATATTTTTATAAGCATATTTTAAATGAGAAACAACAGTATTTCTTTCTTCTTGGTCATATGTAAGAAATAACTTTTTTTCATCGCAAAATATTTTACCCTTCATTATCCACAATCCTTTGTAAGATATTGCTCAAGGTCTTTTCTTATGCTTAATGGCATTGGTTCATTAGAAGATGCTCTTATATTAGGCCCGGCAAGATTAGCATAAGTTGTCCAGACATCTGCATCCATTAATTGCATAGGTAATATTTTTTCTATATCACGAACTCTAGGTTGTTTTTCTATATAAGTTTTTGTTGTTATTTTATCTAACTTATTTCTTAAAGAATTTAATTTATTTGTTAAAAGTTTTTTTGCTCTTTCTGATTCTACTTGTTCTATTTTATCTTTTGTTGCAAGTATATTTTTTACTATTGCTTGACTTTGTTTTTCAACACCTTTAATTATTTGTGTTTCTTGAACAGATATTCCTCTTAAAAATCTTAATGTAGTATATGATTGTTGCTCTTTAGTCAAGTCTTTAAATGGTTTTAATTTTCTTTTTTTATCACCTTCATTATACCATTTATTTATAAAATCTAACATTTCATCTGCATAAGGGTAACTAGCTGAATTTAAACTTTGTTCTACAGCCTTTTTATATACAACTGCTCTAGCATGTACTCTATAAAATTCTGTACCTGCTTGATTAATCCATCTATCTGCTTGTTCTTTTTTAGATTTCCAAGATTCATTCTCAGGATAAAATATTTCTTCTCGTTTTTGTAGTGTAAGTAAATCTGATTGTGTTTTAGCTAATCCATTAACAATTTGATGTGGACTATATTCCCACGGGTGATTCATTACCATATCATTAGGATTTTCTTTTTTGTATTTTAACATTTCTTTATGTGGGATTGATAATATTTTTTCAATAGATGTAAGTTTATTATTAAATATAATTTCATCTATAGGTAATGTAGCCTTATTAAGTTTACTTTTTTTCTCTCCTTTATCAAATCTAATTCTTCTCGAGTTTGCTAAGTCTGCTATTACTTTACCTCTTTCTTTACCACTTAACTCACCTAACTCATACATACTTTTACTATCATCAAACATAGATGCAATACTTTTAGTTGCTCTAGTGTCCATATCCCTACCATATCTTATGTTTCCATAAGAAAGTAATTTACGAAGAACTCTTGATATTGTTCTACTTTGCCTTATCCCTATAGGAGAACCATTTTCCTGTACAAATATTTTAGGTATGATAAAATCATATCCATTATATCCCCAATCATACAATAATAATTCTTTTGCATGGTCAACAGATGCTTGTAATAATATTTCTAATTGTGTCAATGGAGATGTCATAAGATACTTTTCACCTTTTTTCCATTCTTTACCTTGTTTATTAACAAGTGTACCCATTCTAGCATCATTTAACATTTCTTGAGTTATATCATCATTTAATGGAGCATAATCCATAATAACTTTACTATTCTCTGGGTCACGAGTAATAATAGTTTGTTTACCAATATTCATTTTAATTTCTTTAAAGTGCATATCTTCAAAAAAATTAATTGCATTTGTAAATATACCTTGTGAAGCAAGTCCCTTACCTAACATAGACGATGCTTGGTATATACTTTTCTTTGATGTTGCTGGAAAATTTCTTTGACCTTTCTTAAAATATTCTACTCTGGAAAACCCAGCTCTCTTATCAAATGCTTTCTTTGAATTAAGCATTGCATTAACAACAGATTCATCTTTAAAGTTTTCACCAAAATACATAATTTGCATTATAGAGGCATCACCATCTGCATCTGCTTGTAAAGGCCCGGCTGCAAGTTCAGGATGTATCCAAATTACATTACCTGCTCCTGATGGAACTATATTAGTTATTTTAGCAAGTGTAACTCCATTTGCTTTATAAACAGGCTGTCTACCTATTAATAAATATACACCTTTACCTCTTTGATTTAAGTTTAACATTGCATCTTTAAAAGCATTTTGCAAATCTTTACCTTGAAGTCCAACATCTAAGTTAAGTTTTTTCTTAACAAAGTTTGTCATTGTTGTATCATCTTCACTTATTGCTATACCATTATTTTCTAATACTTTTGTACCATCATAATCTGGTTTTATTGTGGGATAGTTACCAAATCCATATCGCCTACCTTTGTATGCATTTTCACGAATTAATTTGTTCTTAACAGGTTCTAATGCTCCTGATGCTATGTGTGGTAACATATATCCATCTGATATCATTTCTCCAGGCCGTGGTTCTATTAATAAGTCTATTTCATTAGGAAATGATGTGTTGTTCGCTTTTAATTGAGAAAATAAAGAAGCCATAATTTCAGGGTTTTTTCTTGCATCAAACATTGCTCTAACATTTGCTGTTGCTACATCTAATAATTTATTTTCTATTTCTGTTCTTACTTTATCAAAATCAGGATGATTTAACTTGCTTAACCATGTCATTGGAAAAGAAGCGCTATTTTTACTTCGTTGGCTCGGAACTTTTATTACTCTTGTAGATTCTTCAGGTAATGTTAATATATCTGTAGCAACTCTACCATTTAGTTTAAAACTTCCAGAACCTCCATCTGGTTCTTTAGCTTCATCTAATGTAAATAATCTATTAATACGATTATCATCAGCATCATATATTTTAACCTTATTATCTTCCATAATTGTATAAGCAATAAGATTATCTTTTTCATCTACAAACCTATAACCTTCATCTGCTACAAACTCATTATGTTTTACAGATAAATAATGTTCACCTTCCCAATTAGGTTTACCATCATACTCTACAGAAGGGTAGTTATCATTAGCAAACTTATCATTAAGACTATTATACCACATTATTGTTTTAACTTCTCTTAAGGGCAATCCATTGTTTAATTGTTCACGACCTACTGCTTTAGCTATAGCATCTAATGTTTCTGTATCTGTAATAGTAGCACCATCACTTCTACTTAATCCTTCTAAACCTGCTATATATTCTGTCATGGGAGTTTTAACTCCATCTTCATTTACGATACTAACTTTAGTTTGGTCAATAATTTTAATTGTATTATCACCTAATCCTAATGGTACAATCCCTTCACCATATGGCAATGATGCTCTTTTCATGTGATGTAATATATCTGTTGTCCTCATTAAATATTTAGCACCATGAGCACGTTTCATAAGTTCATGTTGCGTAATATGTTGAGCCATTACATATTTATTTAAACCATTGTTATTTAATTCTTCTACAGAATCAAGAAATTCTTCTGACATTTCTAATGTTAAATTTCCACGAGCTATTTCTTTTTCAAAATATTCTATTATTTTAGAATCATCTTTTGATAGTTCTATAATTTTTTGTGGAACTCTAGCAACAATAAATGATGGACTATTACCACCTCCTTTTATCTCAGCAACTGTTCTTATTATAGGATTCCCTTTTTTATCTTTATTAGAACCATTAGCAAATATATTATCCCACACATTAACAAGAGATTTTTTATTAATAGTTAAATCACTAAATTCTGGTTTTCCATAATATTTAGAACCCGACTTATTTACTTTACCTACCCATACATTAACTAAATCTTTTAAATATATTCTAGATATTTTTATTTTATCTCCATCATATTTGTTTTGTTGTAATGCCCAATCAACAAATGACATATTAAGAGTCTTAGGTAAATCTGTATTACTTCTTATATCTTTACCAAACTTAGGAGAACCACCAATTTTAGGTATTAATTTTTTATTATTTTTATTTCTTACTAAATTCCCATTATAATCAATATTTGCCCACCACCAAGATGCCTTTTCATAACCACTTGTTCTATTAATAGGTTGATTTTTAATAAAAAAACTTTGTACTAGATTTTGTTCTTGTATAGTTTTAGGAATAAAATTATGTTTACTTTTAAGATGCTCTAATAATATATTTTTATCTCCTGTTAAAGCTGCTTGCATTAATTTTGCAACTTGCTTATCATCTATCCATCCTTTAGAGTCTGATGTTTCTAAAAATTTAAAGAATTGGTCGCCTCTAAAATCATATCCTTCAAAAGTAAAGTTATCTGCTATTTCATTATGGTCTGATATATCTGATATATCTAATCCCTCTCTAGTAGTATCATCTGTATTTATATCATTTTCACTATCTAACAATGAAGATATTTTATCTACTGTTCCAGAGTCTATAAGTTCTCTAGTAAATCTTATTTTTTGTTTATCACCAAAACCCATTAATTCAACAATATTAAATGTTTTGCTAGACATTGAAATCTTTGAATCTATATTAGTATCTTTACTTCTTGCCCATTTCATTAAAAAATCTCGTATTTTTTGTCTTATTTCTTTTGGAAGTTTTCTCAATGCTCTATACATAGAATGAACAAAGTCTTCTAATGTAATTCTAGAAGATTTTTTTAATTCATCATATGCTTCGTTAAATTCTTTTTTTGATTTATTATAAGCAGCTTCATCAGATAAATTTATTGTTCCTTTAGAAGTACTTTTTAATGCATCTCTTATTTTACTAACACTATTATTTTGTACTTCATCTATTTTTTTAGGTTTATCTTTTATTTTTTTTAATTTTTTCCCTATTGCAGATATTGGTTTATCTTTTAATGTTGCTTGAGTTTGAGCAACTAAGTCTTCTAAAGTAACATCATCTAAATCAAATATCATTGGAGTAGGTTCTTTACCATCTACTTTTTTAATGTTACCATCTTTATCTGTTATTACTTCTCGAAATAATTGACCTTTTTCAGTGTGCCATATTTTTTTAAAATCAATTTTTCTAAACCCTTGCTTTTCCCAAAAACCTTCTGAGCCTGGCTTAGCAATTATATCTATTGTTTCTCTACCTTGAGTTTTTCTTCTTACCTTTAAGCTATTTACCCAATTTTCTCCAAGGCCCTGACCTTGTAATTCTTTAGCAATTTTTATATCGCCTATTCTTTCTAAACCATCTTTAACTGGAAGACCTACGCTTTGTATATCTACGCCTTTTATTCGTTCAATCTCTGCCATTTTTATATCAGCAGCTTTTCTAGCTTTATTTTTATCTATTTGTTTAGGTTGTTGTGATAGAGAATCAGATTGAAAATTAGTTGTAGCCGCTCTACTATGAGCTAACTTCATCCTGTCTATCTCTTGTATTTGTTTCTTAGTTTTTCCTCTTGGGTCTTTAGCTTTTTTAGAACTACCAATAGTTAAAAACTTAATTGAGCCATCAGCATCAGTAATACTTTTCTTTAATCTAAGGAACTCACCTTTATGTTGATTCCATAATGCCATATTATCCTTACCGAGTATTCCTTTAGGATTCATGCCATTTAATACTTTTGAAAGGAAAGGAACATCTGTTGTTAAATCTATCTTACCACCATATCCTTCAAATTTTTTCATTATGGCTATTATAGCAGAAAAATTAGCACCAGTATGAGGATTCTTAGTGTATTTATCACCCGGATGGTCTTGTAGAGGCATCATACCTACATAAATAGAGCTATATTCTTTATTTACCATGTACGCACCAACTTTATATTTAGAAGGGTCATTCTGAACAGTTGTAGCATCTACATATAACTTTACATTTCTGTTATCCTTTGGTCTAAATGGTTGGTCAGAAGTATCATCAATAATCTCTTTAAGTATATCATAAGGTTGAGTAGCTTTATTCTTATCTATAGTTGCAGGCTTATCAGTAATTTTTTTAGGAGTATCTAGTGATTCACCTTCAAAAAGTTTAGCTATTTCATCTCTTTCTTTTAATTTTTTTCTTATATCTTTTTCTAATACATCACGAGGAACATCTCCCTTAGTTCCCTTTACAGCTTTTTCTAATCTTTTTGAAACCTCTTGCTCAAGTAAATCTTTATCTACTTGTGCTTCAGTAGTTTGTGAAGGAAATTTAAATACATCATCAATACTTCTAGTGTCTCTAGTTTCATTAATTATTTCAGCTAATGCTCTTGCTTGAGAGACATCAGTTTTAGCAAATTTATCTGTTAATACTTTTCCTTTTGACGCACTAATTAAATCTTCCATCTTTCTTGGGTTTTCTTTAGCCCATTGTTGCCATAGTTTTTTATATTCAGTATAAGTATCAATATTTTTATCTTTAGGTGGTTTTCCCTTTCCTTCTTTAATTGAAGAATATCCTTTAACACCAACTTGATAAGCCTCTTCTATTGTTCTTCCATCACTTAACTTAGCATTAAAAGCGCTGAACTGTTTACCAAGAGCAGTTCCTTTACTACTTACTTCAAAATTTTCTTTTCCTTTAGGTTTATATCTAGACCATTTTTTAAGTTGAGTAGGTTTAGATTCTTTACCTTCTATTTTATCAATACTAGCTATTATATCAGATTCACTAACTTGTTGTGCTTGTTGAGCAGCTTGTTTCTCTATTGCCTTAGCTGATGCAGATTCTTTTTTCTTTGGTAATGGTTTAGAAATTTTAGGTTGTTTTTTAGTAGGTGTAGTTCCATATCTGCCTAACGCAGCTGATAAATCAGCATCACTTGGTTGACCTACTTTAGGACTTACGTCTATTTGTTTTTGTACTTGTTCTTCTCCTTGCTTGCCTATAACTACTTGTAAGTTAGTATTTAACCAATTAGATATTTGTGATTGAGTTGGCTTTCCATCATATTTTTCATTAATTTTTTCTTTATTTTCTTTTATTAAATCATTAATAATTTGTTGTTCTGTAATAGATATTTTAGTATCTCCAATACCTGATTGAATTTTACCACTTCTATCTTTTCTATAATTTATTTTTATTTTTTTATCAACAACATCTTGTGCTAAATTTTTTCTTTTATCTATAGCATTAGATAAGTCAACATTTAAATATTTAAGACCAGAACTTAATTCTTTATTAAGTGCGTTTAATTCTTCTTCATTTAAATTAGGTAATATATTTTTACCTTCTTTTTCTAAAATAAAAGATAATTTTTCTACTTTATTAGCATCACCAAATTGTTCTGTTCTTTTAATTAGATTTTGTAAATTTTTATAGTTATCTCCTTTTATTTCATTTCTATTAACTGCTACTTCGTTAATCCCAGTTCCTCCAGATATTACTTCATTTAAATATCCTTTTGTTGATGGCTCTGCATCTAATGATTCTTTAGTTTCTCTAAGTTCAGGACTTATATCTTCAAATAAAACACCACCTAAATCTGATGCGGGTTTACCTTTAGGTTTAGATATATCTTCTCCACGAGCAGCTTTAAACATATCTTCCATACTCGCTTTTTGTTGTGCTTCACCACTTCTAAGTACACCAACTGAACCCATTGCACCACCTAATAATGCACCCCCCATAAGATTTTGTTTAGCTTCTTGCCAATCGTATAAATCAAGAAAAGTTTCATCTTTATATCCAGTAGATATAGCAACCTCAGCTAAATATTGTATATACTCTTGAGTTCCTTCTCTAAAAGCTGATTCTAATCCCGTAGCTCCATAATACAATCTTTTATCATCTGCTATTTTTTTATACATATTTTTAAATAAAGAACGCCTTGTAAGCCTTTGAGCCTCTTTAGGCATTATATTTTTCATATACCTACCGACAGACAATCTTTCAGTAGTATTTAAAGCAATTAAAGACAATGCTGTAGAATTAGAAGCCTGTTCTTTTGCTAATTGCCTATCTCCAGATTTATTATAAATATGGTCAAATGCTTCTTCATATTCTGCTCCTGCTACTGTTGGATAAGTAAGAGCTTGATAAGTTTTTAAGCCAACAGCTGGAGATTTTGTTACAGCAGTTACTACCGCAGAGCTAAACAGAGCAGCTATAGGTGGTAACATATCCATGCCTGTTTTTGTAAACAATTCTGTAGGTCTGCCATTTTCCCAATAGTTAATAGGTAAATCTTTTATATAATTTTGATAAGCAGCATATTCAACATTGTTTTCTTCATATTTTTTATGATGTTTTTCTGCTAATTCATTTGCAGTTTTATAAAAATAGTTATTACTTTTCTGCATAAAGGAATCAAGCCAATTAGGTTCTCTTTGCCTTTTTACTCCCTTACCAACTATCTCTCCCATGCCTCCAATATCGCCTTCATCATAATAAAATGGCATAGGTTCTTTTAATGAAATATATTTTCTATCACCAGATTTAATTTCTTCAGCATTTTGAGATAAATTGTTTAAATAACTTTCTACATCTTGTATAAGATTAGCATCACCTTCTTCTAGGATTTGTCCACTATCAAGTTGTTTTTTTCCATTTTTAACAAAGGCTGTTAATTTATCTGTTAATTCTTTAAACGCATCAACTTCCCATGTTTTTTTAGATAATGGAGTAAATGGCTTTGTTAGAACTTCCATCAACCTAGATGGGTCTTGACCACTAATATATTTTTCTAATGTTCTTCCACCTGTTTGATGAGCCCATTCTCCCATTGAAATAGGCTTATATAATAATGATTTTTCTTTTAACTCAGGAGCAACTTTTACAATATTTTCTATACGTTGTTTTAAAGCAGGAAAACTTTCTTCTTCTAAAAAGCTACTATGTTCTTCATTAAATGGTTGAGTAGATAATTGCTTAGTATCAGGGTCTATTTGAAAATTATGTAAACCTGAAAGAGCCCACAAATCTGCTCCATTATTAACTGTAAATCCACCATCTAATTTAATAGGCGTATCTATAGTTTTAAGCCATTCGGCAAATTGTAAAGGGTCGTATCTTTGTTCTGACATTACTCTCGCATATCCATTTTACTACTGAGTAATTTATCTGTTTAGTAAATTACTTAAATTATATCCTAAGTTATTGTTTGTTTGGTCAACAGATGCTTGTGAGTAAGACGCACCCCAATTACCTGCTAATATACCTTCTTGTAATTCTAAGTTTTCTAAAAATTCTAAATATGTTATTACTAAATCTTGTACATTTTTATCTTTTCCAGTCTTACTTCCAATCCCCGGATAATCTAACTCATTTAAATAATCATTTCTACTATGCTTAGCAGTTCTAGGATTCCAATAAGATACCATATCATAAATAGAGTCAAGTATAGGAGCATTTTTGCTATACCCACCTTTTCCCCATTCAACTAATAAATTCTTTAAATCACCATCAATGTCACTAGTATTTTTTAATATTCTTGATAAATCATGTACAGCAACATTTCTTAATTGCTTTATTCTAGGTTTGTCTAATACTTCACCTGCCCTAAATATTGCATCAAAATTTTGAGTAAGCTCCATATCTTTAAGTGATGATGGGTATATATCTTTAAATAATTCTTTTGATGGATGATTAAATTTACCTTCTACAGTTTTAGCGCTTCCATAAATATTACTCTTTATACGTTTTTGAGTATCATTCTTTGCTTTTAATTCAACTGCATTTGCTACGCCTAAATCAGTTTGCATTTGACTAAATTGAGATAATCCTTTAGTAATTAATTGACTACTTGCTTCAGGAGTTGCTAATCCCCTAGTAATATATTCATTAGCTGCTTTTGCATGAAATAATGATTTCTGATTTGGAAATGCATCTTCATTAATTTGTATACCATCTAACTTAATAGGTTTGCCTTCTGCATCAAATCCATCTGAATCAAGTATATCTAATACAGATAATGCAGATAATCTTAAATTCATTTCGTCATATTGACCTTTTAAATCCTTTAACATTCTAGGAGTAAAATAAGGGTCATACTCTTGTAAGTTACTATCCCATTCTTTGTATAAATTTAATGCACTTTCTTTATATCCAGGCGTGTTTTCTAATGCTTCAAATTTTTCTATACCCTCATCAATTAATGTTTTTGCTTGTCCCTGTTTAAGTTGAGTATTATAATAAGGTTGTACAGCTGCTATACTAGCGTCTAAATAACTTGCCCTTACATTATCTCCAGCTTTTGCAACTATTGCTCTTTCTGATATAAGTCTATCAAGAACACCTTTTACTTCATCTGCTGTTTTATAATTAGCAGCTGAACTTGCTACAGTTGCATACATTTTAGTATCCGCAGATAATTGACTTGCTTCTTCTTGTCTCATTCCACTTATATAAGCACTAGCTAAAGAAGGTAATAATCTACTAATAATATCACCACCACTAGATTGACGAGGCATCTGAGCGTCATAAATTTTTGGTATTCCTACTC
>TARA_R110002074_G_scaffold8841_4_pt1 | contig 20182 bp, 27 predicted proteins | sample TARA_R110002074 | Tara Oceans TARA_R110002074 (sample SAMEA4397215) | marine metagenome | biome: Polar Biome; feature: [MIX] marine epipelagic wind mixed layer (ENVO:01000061); material: water (ENVO:00002006), including particulate matter (ENVO:01000060) such as... | depth 10-100 m | reverse complement strand
TCTTGAAGCGAGGTAAGAGTGTATAATTCTTGTGAGTTTGAATACAACGATATGGTATCTGGTTGGGGAACAACCTCGTCCACATTTACAAGTGTATCTGTGGGGGGTGCAATACCGTACCCTGTGCGGTAAAGTATATTTCTCCTATAATTGAAAAATCTATTTTCACCATAAAAATCTGCATAGTTATCGCCAGATTCTGTAATTGTAATTTTATTCGCTATCAAACCCTTCTGAGCAACAACCACGTTTGCACCACCAAACGAGTTTGAAAATTCACCCTGTGAATGATACTGAATGTTGAAATCATCACCCGCGCTGAAAATGTTCGCCCCGTCTGTTATGGTCTGTCCTGCATCTATGACCACGTTTGATACCATAACATCTGAACCAAATGCGTAGGTGGAGATGTTGGCCACCGGCGGCGTGCTGGTCAGAGGCACGGCGTTGGACTCGGTTCTGTGAACATTTGTAAAAAATTCCAGATTCTGAACTTTAAAATTTACATCTGAAAACAAAAACTTTGTTCCGAGATTAGAAGTCACGGACATTATGGCCATCTGATCATCAACAGAAGTGTTACCACTGCGTGGTAGGGTCACAGAATTTCCTATCAAATTTGAATACACTGCTGTCTGGTCAATCGAAAACAGCTCCTTTTCCAGATACGAGAAACTCCCATCGGGGTTCTGGGGCTGCACAATAAAAGAATCCTTGGAACTTCTGTTCAAATCATTAAATTCAAAGTTTCTGATACCTCCCTCGATGGTTGCGGGGTTCTGAACAGTATCCTCATAGACACTAACATTAGCAGATAACTTGAAGTTACTGTTGGGGTCCACCGTGCTGAATATCTGATCAGTGAACAAGTTTGTACCTAGGGTATGATTATACAAATCAACGTAACCAATCGAAATAGTCGATTCTGAAGCTGCAAAGCCAGTAAACTGGGTATTAGAGAGACTTTGGTTATTTGACTGACCAACGAGGGACTGGTACAATATCTCGGTGGACGGGGATGGGAATGAAATGCTTCTAATTTCATCATTATCAAAACACGCCTGTTCTGATGGATTGATGGTGGTTGTGAATTCACCTGGAAGTTCTATCACAGTGTCGGAAGATGTCTGGTTTTCAGACAACACGGGGAGCTTTGTCTTCAGATACATGTTTCCCAGAAGATCTCCCATCTCCTTGGTCTTAAAGACATGCTTAACTGTATTACCGAAATATGTGGTATTAGTTTGCCCTAATGGCGTTTGGCGCTGAAATATAGCACTACTGGGACTCCGAGTGAACGATGGTAAAAAATTTGAATCATTACTTAACAAATACGTATTGTCTTGGGGGCCTATTGCATCCAATGTAAGGACGGCCCCAGGAAGGGCCCGCCCTCTAACACCACATGGGTCAGAGCATATGTTGCTCGTCATTACTACTATTTGTATATTTTTAAATATTTAAGTCATTTTTCCACATCTCCGGGATCGTCATCTTCTTGATTTCATCGTGAGCCTTTTGTTTATCTCCTGCCTCTTTGTTGAGCTTGGTGATGTTCTCCTCTGTATACTGCTCGGTCCTGATATTGAAAAGATAATCATAGCTGTCCTTCACCTTGCGAAGTTCGAAGCTTTCAATCTGTGCTTCGATTACATCACGCTTCTTCCTGAAGACCACGATTTTCTCATCTGCGACCAGCTGAACAAACTTTGCCTTGTTCTTGGCCACGTCCGACAGGTAACGTAGTTCACTGAGGAGATTCTTTTTACGTTCAGTATAATGCTTCACACGAATCTGAACATAATCAACCAAGATTTCTTCTGGCTTGGAGTACTTTCGCATGCCCTGGGGAGTCATGAGCCACATATTGGTATTGTGAATCGCCTTGGTGAGTCCCAGGTCCTTCTTCGGGTCAGTCCCCTTGTAGCCTCTCACTGTAAAGTTGGGGTGTTCTTCGGTACTATGGTTATCATAGCTATTGATCTTCCCCCTTTCAATAAGACTATCGAGAAACTCCTTATAGTCCTGGGTCCACTTCCCGGGTGGTAGTTCAGTTATCTTGATAGTTCCACCCTGTGTGGCTGTATAACACCCCTCGGCGGTCCAGGAACCATTGTTTTTGTTGCGAATGGAGCCATTGAATCCCTTGTACCATGGAACCATTGGGTCTGGTGCCTGACCGTCAAGGCACTTGAGAATGTTCTTCTTGATGTCCTTGGGGTTATAACAAGGTATATGTGTACTGTAACCAGTCCCGATACCCTCGCCTCCATTGACTAGGATCATGGGCATGGTGGGAACATAATACTCTGGCTCTACAGTCTTCCCATCATCATCCAGAAACTTCAACGTGCTGTTGTCCCTCTGATCAAAGATGGCCTGCGCCTCCTTACTCAGCTTGGTGAAGATGTACCTGGGACTCGCTGCATCCTTGCCGCCCATCAGGCGAGTACCAAACTGACCACATGGTTCCAGTAAATTGATATTGTTAGAACCCATATAGTTGTGAGCCATACCGATGATAGCACCCTGGAGACTCGCCTCACCATGATGATACGCCGACACTTCTGAAATATATCCAGACAGCTGAGCAACCTTGATCTCCTGGGTCAATCCACGCTTCAGGCAACCAAATATGACCTTTCGCTGTGAAGGCTTCAATCCATCAACCATGTGGGGGATTGAGCGCTTAACATCAGCCACACTGAAATTCACCAAATCCCTGTTGATGAACTCAGAGACAGGGAGCTTCGACACCTCTCCGTATCTTACTTCTGGGCGGGGATCCTTGATATGATTCTCAAGCCAAGTTTTCCTAGCATCGGCCCTGGACTTATCAAATGCAAGTACAATTGAACAGTTGGTTTCTGGGGTATCGGTGAAATCAACAGTCAATCGATCAATTGCCTTGAAATACTCCTTTGCCTCTGCATTAGTACTTGTACCCAACCCCTTATAGTACTTTACCTTCATACCACGAGGGATTCGGCCACCCTGTTCTTCCAACCATTTCTCATATGTCTGGTTTGTGAAGAAACTCCTGGATCCCACTTTGATGATAGGTGTCACCATACTCACAACAAATCCAAGGCTCAGAAGTGAGGGCCAAAAACAATGAATCATGTTCAGAACCAAACCCTTGATGTGAGTTCCATCCAGATCAGCATCAGTCATAATCATCAAACGGCCATATCTAAGCTCTGAAAGATCCTCGTAGATTTTGTCTTGCTGAAGTCCCAAAATCTTCTTGAGATCCGAAAACTCCTGGTTGTTCACTAGCTGATTCACACTTGCATCACGAACATTCCTGGGCTTACCCCTGAGTGGGAACACTCCATACTTGTCCCTACCCACGACACTAAGACCACTGATAGCAAGGGCCTTGGCCGAATCACCCTCCGTGATAATCAAAGTACACTGTGCAGACTTCTGAGTGCCTGCCCAGTTAGCATCATCAAGCTTAGGAACTCCGGTAATCTTGTTCTTTTTTCCACCATCAGACTTCTTGAGGTCCTTCTGTTCCTTGAAGCGAGCCACAGACATGAGTTCCTCCCTGATACCCGTATCCAGTACCTTCTTCACGAATGCGGGCGTAGACTTCCAGTTGCTCCCGAATTCAGTGGCTTTGGTGGTAAGTTCAGACTTGATCTGACTACTGAAGGAAGGGTTGGTGACGGTACTCTTCACAAACATAAACATACTTGACTTTACATTCATTGGCTTGAGTTTGGAGGCACCATCGACCTTCTTCTTAATCAGATCGGAAATAATGTCCTTTGCGAGTGAATTAGCCACATTGTCCACATGGGTTCCACCGTTTGTAGTACATATACCGTTCACGAACGAAACATGGTTGAAACCAGTGTGGTTACCTGGCGACACAACAACATCCCATCTATCACAAGACAGAGCCACTGGGTCTTCCACCCCTTCGTGCATTTTTGCATAATCAAGAAGCTTCTTCACGGGGATCCTCTCCCCCTGGAAAGTGACCTTCAGATTGCCCTGCTGGCAGATTGCAGTGTCCCAGACGCGCTTTTCAAAAAGCTTCATGATATGACTGGTCATGCCGCTCATACCAAACCTGGCCCAATCTGGTGTAAATGTGACCCTGACTTGTCCATCCTTTCCCTTGAAAGTATTGGGCTTTGTGTCCGTACTTCCGGTCTGAATCTGCATATTATCCTTCCAAGACCATGTGTGCTGCTTGTTGTTGATCGGATCCTTCACGTGTACCTCAAATTCCTTGGAATAAATGTTTGTGAGCTTGGATCCATAGCCATTGCGCCCACCTGTAGTTCTCTCCTCTGCATCATCGTAGTTTGAGGAAGTCAACAGGGTGCCGAATATAAGTTCCGGGACATAAACATTTTCGGTATCGTGCTTCATAATAGGGATACCAGATCCATTATTAGAAACCTGGATGGCGCCAGTAGTACTGTCGATCAGTACGTCAATTTTGGTGACATCCTGAGGGTGCAGGGCATGCTGGTCAAGGGCATTGACCAAAATCTCATCAAAAATCTTAAGCAGCGCGGGGGGGTAGGTCAAATTATTCTTTACGAATTTTCCACTCTCAAGCACCCAGGAAGCTTCGGTATCTGGCTTTGTGGATCCGACATAACTGTCTGGGCGTTTGAGAACGTGTTCGAGGTGCGAGAGTTTCTCCCACTTCATGGTGACTGTCTTATATATAATAAGCGGCTTGTCTCTAAGCGGGGCCCTCCTGCATGGCAAAGATCTCGCCAATTCTGGTAGTAACTGTATCCCATGTAATTTTTTGTGTAGTATCCTCATCTATGCATACTTGGAGTTGTGCCTCGGTGCCCCTTCCGTTCAGCGAGCACGCTATGCCTTTTTTAAAAGCATCATCCCCCATAGCAGCGATTTTCTCCGCATTGGGGCTGGAGTACTCAGTTATAGCATTTTTCCACATATCCAGAGCGGCTGGTACTATTGTGTCTTCGAATTCTGTACTGTTTGCCTTAAAGTAGGTATCTGCACAATTATATATATCCATAGGTAGATCACCTGGTTTCGTTGCGGGTAGTCTTATTTTATCCGACACACATTCAGATATGTTACTGAGCGAAGGTTCGAATACACTTGGATCTACACCGGTCATAACAACTTTGAGAACGCCTGAAATCTCGTCGCGACTGATAACTGCTTTAATAGGTTGAGCTACAATGTTTTTTAATACAATTGCCGTAAGCTTTCCTACATTCCCACCGGCAGATGGGGGGGACATGTACTCCACATTGGATATGTACCCCTCCTTGGCTGACTTAGCAACGTCATCAGCGATCGCCTTTATCTGTTGATCAACGATTTCATTGATACCGTCCTGGGATTCGGTAGCAGGGGCCGCCTGGGTGGGGGCCGCACTGCCCCCAAATGCGAAATATACGGCAATTGCTACAAGAATTACAATAACTGCAATTACTCCTATGACAGCTGGCTTCATTTACAATTAACTTATGTTTTTTTTTACCACACGCGCTCGTTGGGGTCTGCCTGGGTGTGTGCGGGGGCTGGGCGATTTTGCACAATGTCCTTCTTTCCCACAAAACGTACAGACTTTGCCTCTCGCTCCTGGGGTTTGTGAAGAATCGTCATATAGAGCGCCGCCAGTACGAGAACAAACGCTGCGAGTGTAAGTGGATTGGATTTCATATTGAGTTTAAACATTATAGTATATACTTATAATTTATAATATCAAACAAAATTAAGAAATAAAGTGTATAATTATATATGGCTACACTGTTATGGTATGGTAATTGTGTTACATGTGGTGCACCTCTTGATCCCATGCTAATGTGTGATAATCATAAATTTTTCAAATTTATAGATAAACAGATTGATATGAAAATTTTTGATAACAATAGTAAGAGGTATAAATTCTTCGGAAGAACTGCTCGGAAAGTTTGTAAAGCTTGTTTTCATAATTATTATACAATGAAAACAAGCAAGAATATAAAAAATATTGAGTTAGGAAACTTCCCACGGCTCAAGTGTAGCCTGTCTCAAACTGATACAAGGGATTGGTTCGATGTTCTTGAAGAATCTTGGAATACATTTATTAACGCGCCCTGTTTTTAATGTGTAATTAATAGTAGGATGGACGCATCGGAACAGTACCAGGCAGTAGCAATGTTAGAAGAAGGAAAGAAAAAACAGAATGCAGCGAGTTGGTCCAAGGAGCAGGAAATGATCCTCAAGGTGTGGGCTGAGAAGGCTGCGGGGTATAGGTGGCTCCACGAACATTCAGCCAGACACTACCGAAGGTTAAATAATAGATTCGTATACCCGCAAATAGTTATGTGTACTGTTGCAGGTGTCGGTGGCTTCGGTGCAACTTCCAGTGGTGAAGAAAAATTCAATTATATTGGATATATTATCGCGGGTATGAACATTTTTACAGCGCTATTATCTTCTTTCCAAAAATTCATGATGTCTGCCGAAAAATCGGAGAATCATGCAACCATAGCAAGACAATTTGCTTCTTATTATAGAAATATATCACTGGAACTTGCACTCAACCCGCGTGATAGGACAGACTGTATGGAAATTTGCAAGGCGTGCAGGAACGAGTACGATCGACTAATGAATGTATCACCCAATGTCCCACAAAAGATTATTAATCGTTTCAAGGCAAATTTTCCGTATTGTAAAAATAAACCAGATATTGCGAATGGTTTGAGTGACATGCATATATGGGATAGGACAGAAGACACTAAAGTCCAGGATGCATTTTATAAGATGCGCGTATTTTACAAACTTATGTACAGCGCTCGGGGTGGCAATAGTACAGCAGCATCATCTCCCAGGGGCGAAAAAAATCTCCCTGTATAGTAAATGGTTTTGGTTTGTGATAAGAAAGTTGGTTCCAGAGCTGAGGTTTTCCACAACAAGGCAGAGACGACTGATGGTGGTCTTAAGAAGAAGGACCTTGTCATGAAGGATGGTCGCATCATGAGCAAGGCCATGGTCAAGCGTGGTCAGAGCCCTGCGCTCAAGAAGTGGCGCAAGGCGGTCGCGCAGGCCAAAAAGAAACTGGGCAAGGATGGCTTCGTACTTATTAAGGGCAAGCTTCTGGAGGAGGCTCGCAAAATCTATAAGAAAATGTAAACAATATAATAATGAAAGAACCCAAGGGTATATCTGATTGGAAAAGATGTGTAAATTCGGCCAAAAAGAAACTGGGTATTCCCAAACAGACTTATGTAATATTACAGGGCAAGTTGCTCCGTGAAGCACAAAAATGTTATTGTGCTATGGGTTATTAAATTTTTTTTCTGTGTTATTATTAAAATGAATTCAACTGGTTTCGCTAACGTCAAGCGTCGTGTGATCTACCGCAACCCCAAGACTGGTGCGTTTTTTGTAAAGACCGCCCAGGGCCTGAAAAAGTACAGCCCGACAGCCCGCTTCCGTGTGGCCAACAATGGTAAGTCCAGTCGTATTACCATGAACACCCGCAACAACGTGCCGAACAAGATCCGCCCAGCCCGCGCGCGTGTATCTGTGGCCGACGCCAAGAAGCGCGCGGTGTCTGCGGCGGCTAACAAGCGTCACAACTATGGAATCATGCGTATTTTTGCCAATGCCCGCCCGAGTATCCGCAAGATGCGTACCAACCTGGGTAAGGCGCGTGCGCTTGTTATGTCCCCGGGTGGAACCAAGTACAAGGGTAAGACTGCCCTGGCTCGTGCCCAGAAGAAGCGCGGCGCTGCGGTGAACGTTCGTGCCAACCTGGTCCGCAGGGGATACAACCCCAAGGTTGCAGGTAAGGTGGCCGCATTGGTTAAGCGTGGTATGAACGCTAACCGATACAGCAAGGTTACCGGTAAGCCCAAGAGGGCTTAAATGGTAAATGCAAATCCTTTTAGTTCTGTCGCCGATTCTGTTGTGGTTTCCGGTTCCCACAATTTGATCTGGTCCGCATTCCACACTAATCCAACCTTTTTATTAAAAAAATAAACCGAGCTTACAGTTACGCTCACGGCAGCCATCCATCCCCTATTGTCTCCACCGGCTACGTCTGATGGCGTCGGTTTTCCCTCTGAATTAAACAACCGCGTATTACGCGTGTGCTTAACACGGAGCCTATCATTTTTAAAATTACTATTGAATATCTCCCTAATATCAACTGGTGTCATATGTCTCTTAAAAATACCCTGACTTTTTTCTGAAATTTTATGAATAATTTCATCTTCTATATCTCTGATCTTGTCTATAAATGTGTCGTCGCATAAAGAAATTTCAAGGGAAATATTTGGATTTCCATTTGGGGGTACAAATTCCGTAAACCCAAATGGAATACTACTTTTGGGAATCATAAGACGCAGGGCCTTGTCGTCCTGCGATATACTCAACATCTTCCCAGTGGATTCTTTTAATTCGATAACCATTTATGTTACTTATATTATAATCTTTAAGCCGAACAAGTATCGCATGGTTCCAGTGTAAATTGGATCGGGCGAGACTTGGCCTTGCTTCGGAGATAATACATTCCAGTTTTAAGACCTCGCTTCCAGGCGTACATATGCATACTTGATACTTTACTCATGGTGGGAGATTCTATAAACAAGTTCATGCTCTGGCTCTGACATATGAACGCACCCCTGTCTGCCGCCATATCAATAATAACCTTCTGACTGATTTCCCACACAGTCTTGAACACATCCTTGACTTCACGCGGGAGTTCCACAAACCCCTGAACCGAACCACCAGATCGGATTATGGCGTCTTTTACCTGCTTGTTCCACATGCCCAGCTCCTTGAATTTTTTCACCAGGTGCTTATTTATAACCACAAACTCACCGGCCAGGGTTCGGCGTAGATAGATATTTGTAGTGTATGGTTCAAAACACTCGTTGTTGCCCATGATCTGACTCGTGCTCGCAGTCGGCATGGGGGCCAGTAGGAGAGAATTTCGAACACCGTGCTTCATAACCTCCTGTCTGAGCTTATCCCACTTGCTAGTCATTTCTGGCTCTACATTCCAGAGATCAAACTGAAACTTGCCCTCTGAGATGGGTGAACCCTTGAACTGCTCATAAGCTCCATGCTCCTTGGCGAGTTCCATGGATTCCGAAACTGCTGCATAGTAAATATGTTCGAATATACACTTATTGATGGACTTGGCCTGCTCGCTATCAAATGCACACTCAAACAACATGAAGACATCGGCCAACCCCTGCACGCCAATACCAATTGGTCTGTGGCGCATGTTGGAATTCTTAGCACACTCTGTGGGGTAGTAATTATTATCAATAACCTTGTTCAGATTTCTTACCAACATCCTGGTAATATGCTCTAATTTATTGTAATTGAAAGTCTTATTCTTCTCATCGACAAATCTGGGCAGAGCAATGGAAGCCAGGTTGCACACCGCTGTTTCTTCCCGGCTCGAAACTTCTAGAATCTCTGTACATAAATTACTAGACTTGATAATACCAATATTTTTCTGATTGGATTTGTGATTACAGGAATCCTTGTAGAGCATGTATGGCGCACCAGTTTCAATCTGGGATCGTACTATGGCTTTCCAGATGGTCTCGGCAGGTATGGTCTTTCGGGCTAGGCCGTTTTCCTCGCATTCCTTGTACTTTGCAGCAAATTCGTCACCGTAGAACTCAGACAGATCCTTACCAATGCGTGCACGTACTTCGTTGGGGCAGAACAACGACCAGTCCTTCCCATCACGGAGGTGTTCCATGAACAGGTCTGGGATCCACATCGCGGTAAACAGGTCCCTACACCGGGCCTCCTCGTCACCCTGGTTTAGGCGCAGTTCTAGAAATTCCATAATATCTGCGTGCCATGGCTCCAGGTAGACTGCCACAGAACCCTTGCGCTTTCCACCCTGGTTCACATATCTCGCAGTTGAATTAAGCACTCTGAGCATTGGGACTATGCCGTCAGAGGTTCCGTTTGTTCCATGAATGTGAGATTGGTTGGCGCGAATATTATGGGTGTGTAGACCGATACCACCAGACCACTTGCTGATCTGGGCGACCTTCTTAATAGTCTCATATATACCGTCGATGCTATCATCATCCATGGCCTTCAGGAAGCAACTACTCATCTGGGGTCGCTTCATGGCGGAATTGAATAGAGTCGGTGTTGCGTGAATGAAGTATCCCTGACTCATCATGTTATAAGTATCCCTGGATTCGTCTAGATTACCGTGAATACCCCACGCGACGCGCAGAAACAAGTACTGAGGGGTCTCAATAAGCTTGAGGCCAATCTTGGTTAAATATCCACGCTCCAAGGTCTTGAGGCCAAAATAATTGATATCATTGTCTCGGTTCTTCTTGATAACTGAATTAATATCATCTTTTTCATACGATTTCATATTATTCCAAATATTTGAATCCAGCAGCCCGGCCTTGTGCATGGCCTTCATTGCATCTATGAAGGTGGGTGGGGCCTTTTTTTGTATGTTGCCGGCCGTCAATTTGGCGGCAAGTTTCTCATAATCGATATCATCAGTTACCATAGCTACTGCAGTTTCTGCGGATAGAGTATCTATCTCCTCTGCTGTTATATTATCATACAAAGAACCCATCACCTTTTGCGCAACCAGGTCTGAAGATACATCGGTTGAAAGACCGTTGGAGAGCCTTTTAATTCGTGTACTAATTTTATTGAAATTTATGTCTTCGGTGGTGCCGTCTCTCTTGGTGACCTTCATTAATGATAATACGAGTTTTATTTTTAAGTGTTTTTGCACAGCATTCCTTCGCGAATTGGGACAGCGCCTGCGGGCTGGTTATAACTGCGGTCCGGTCTAATCAAATAAGTATTGATCAGGAAATCAGACTGGGGTGTCACGTGGGACGCCGGGAAACACCCGTCCTTGGGTTCACATCTAGGTCCCTTGAACTGAACACTCGGTACTGCGGTTGGGTAAAAACTATAAGTCTTGTCAAAGTCGGCCATGATCAAAGTCATCTTAGTATTCAGAATTATTTTTTTCACGGGGTATTGTAATATGGATATTAGACAACCCGTTCTTAATACTATGCGACAGGCCCCCTCACCCCTCACGGACGCTTTTTTTTCACGACAAAATATGAACCAAATTCAGAATTCTATTAGAAGTTCTATAAAAACAGAGACTGGCCTGAATATAGACAGGCAAAATGATGACGATTTGGCGATTATTATGAGATATATTTATATCACCAATTCCCTGAACCCAGGTGCAAACATACCAGCACAGGTGATGCTCCTGAATAATCGTACAAAGGACAAGGCTTTGGGTCAGGTCCGCACGGGTCTCGCAGAACGTATCGGGTATCTCAGGGATATTGTTGAACCAATTAGACCCAACGCCCTGCCGGTTTCTACAACAACATATGGAAATAAAATACCATATAATAACAAGATCGGATTCTAGATGATTAGTAAAATTGTGGGAGTTTTGTATTATCTAATTGTAGTCAAATTTGTATCTATGTTGTCCAAAACGTTTGTGGAACCGTGGCTCGAACACCATGGATATGACGAAAAGGATATTGAAAGATTTATACTCGCGACTGAAGTTATTGAGATTGCATTCCTGCTGACCGTCTTAAAAGGATACGACCAATAATAGGTAAGTATAATAATGTTCCTGAACGAGTACAAATCCCAAACCACAGACCTATGCATTCGTAAGGGATGGGACAAATCAAATATCTATCTGGTATGGCTTCTATTCATGGAAGAGATTGGAGAACTTGCATCAGCCATCAGACATCATACAAAGCAGTTCAGGAAGATCGGGGTGAAAAAGGGAAATGGAGTGGATGTTAACGCAGAAATGGGAGATGTTTTCAATTATCTATTTCAAATCGCAGGGATGCTTAACATAGACCTAGACGATATGTGGGAGAAGCAGATGGTCAAGGCAAATAATAAAATGTACAATACTAATAAATGCAATTCATCAACTCGTCGATAGGTGTTAATGACGATGTAATTATAAATGATATAAACTACGAGGCCATATCCGGACCATCGTTCACTCCGGGTGTGGGTGGCACCTACAAACAAAGCCCACCACCCTTTAAGCCCCCTGTACACCAGGTCGCACAATGGGATATCCAAGAACCAAACCAGGGATGTGAAAACACACTGGCGGCGGGGTGGCGCACGCCAAGTTTCTGTACCGAGAAGACAGTCACTTGCAATCTGGACAGGCCCCTGGAACCACAGAGACACATCGACCCCGGGCGTTTGCAGATCATGAAGCATTGTGCTAATAAAAGGCGCGTAGTTAAAGAGCAACATAGACTTAGGGTGATAAATTGGGCGCTTATTATTGCAGCAACTTATCTTATTTTTATGGTTCTTTTTTCTAAACGTTCATCTTTTCTGACTTTGAAGTGATAGCACTTTTCAAATTTGTTTCCAATATTTTTTTATTTTTAATTATATAGTCATCCAGACCGTCACAGTTGTGTTTTTCAAGCGTGATACATGAGGTGCAAAAAGAAAGTCCGCAATATTTACAATCAAGAGTAGATAGACCAACTTTCTTTTTGCAGCACCGACACTTCATACTTATGTTATTATGAGTGTTATAATTTTAAGCCCATTCACCTTCGTTCATAATCTCACAGTTTACCTCTGTGGATGGTGACGATGGTGTGGGGGTATCCTTCTTCTTGCGTGGGCCGCGCTTGCGTTTATCCCTGGCTTCCAGGAGTGACTGGCAACCATGCTCCCTGTACCATAACACCTGGTCCCAGAACTCGCGCATTAGGGGCAAATTGCCTGTAAACCAGTCGCGCTCCCTATCTATGGTCACAACCACAAATTCATATGGATCCGGCCAAGTCAGTTCCTCGGGTTTGTATTGAATAAAATCACATGACTCTAGATCCATAATTTCCATTAGTAATTGGAGCTGGGGCATGTAGTATTCAGGAACTTCGGGTTCAATTTTGCGCCGCATGGGGCATTTTATTTCTATGAGACGCCCGGATTCTGTAACACCATCTGGACTCCCGGCAAGGAAATCGAGGGTAGGGTGTGGCAGAAGACCAAGTTCGTGTACCTTTTCGTTGTACATATTCTCATACAGAATCCTGGCTTCGTCCTCATACTTATTACCATGCTCGGTTGCGGCATTCCCCTTGAACCCACCATGCCCACACTTGGTTAATATGAGGGTTTCTGGTTTTTCATATGGATTTATGCCTAGGGCTGTCGCCACTGCACTGCCCGTCAGACAGCCGTCCCTCAACTTGAACCACGCCTCGGTCCTCTGGGGCGGACTGTCTGCGTGAATCTGTAAAAGATTTTCTACCTGTGGATGCATCTGTACTATTCTTTCTTGGGTTCAATTTTTTAAGTGCAAAACATGCTGCCTTTTGTTCGGCTTCTTTTTTAGTCGTGCCTACACCAAACCCTTGACGCTCTTCACTTACATATACAATAACCCTAAATCTAGTCTTATCTGTTGCGTCCACTACATATTCGGGGAGCTCCAGCTTATTTGCCTGACACCACCGCATCAGGGCATCCTTGTAGTTATCGTCCTTTTTCAAAATATAATTAATATTTACGATGTTAGTATCCTGGAAAATTCTAATTATGAATCGCTTGGCGTGTACCATACCCAAATCTAAATAAATTGCACCTATGAGGGCCTCGAATACATCCTCCAAAATATTAGGATTTTTGTTCCACCCATTTCGCATACCCTTGTCGTCCATGAGGATCCATCTGTATAATTCCAACTTAAGAGATATGTCACTGAGAGTCTTACCCCTAACCAATTTAGTTCTGGCTCGGGTAAGAAATCCCTCCTGATTTTTTTCATATCTATCAAACAGAAAACGGGTAATCACGAATCCTAATACAGAATCCCCCATAAATTCCAAAGTTTCATTCGACGATTCAATGTCGTATTTTTTTAGGGCACTCTTGTGGGTAAATGCTCGACGATATAATTCAATATCACCTACTTTTGTACCCACAATAGTGTCGATTTCTTCCTTCGTGATGTTCATTGTTTATATTATATTATAATTATTTTTTTAAGCCGATACAACGGGCTTGCGCACGACCGCCTTCTTCACGGTCTTCACAACCTTCACGACCTTCTTCTTAGGAGTCGGGCTGGAAGTAACAGCGGGAGATGCAGGGGGAGTAGCAACAGGGACGACAGCGGGGCTCTCTGTGCGCTCGGCATGCTCAGCTGCCTCACTGCGGGTGGTACGGCCATCACCGTTCAGATCGGCCGGGTCGACAGTGGGGGCGACAACAGTGGGGGCGGGTGTAGCAGCAGTTGCAGGGTCGTCCTTGATGTAGTGGGGACTAATGAACTTCTGGATATTGGTGAAACTGATCTGAATATCATCATCTGTTCCCAGGATCGCCTTGAGCTTCGCGTCCGGCATGATAATCTTACCGTTATCCGGGTGCTTCAGGTTGTTCTCGCGAATATAACCATATACCCCCTTAGTTACCTCGGTTCGCGAAATCATAGCATCCGGTGCAAGGCCCAGGAACTCCTTCAACTCAGAAGTCACCTGCCGGGGGCGGTTGAAACCATTGTTGGGGTTATTACGGCGTGCGGCGGCCTTCTCGCCGTTGGGGTCCTCAACGGTATTCTTAACCTTGCGGACAAGCTTGGTGAGACTGTCGAAGTCCTTGCGGAGGGCAGTGAGCTCGGAGAGGATTTGATCGTTGGTGGCCATTTCTATAATATTATACCCCCCTGTCTTTAAATGCGTATAAACAAACATAACGTTGAAACCAGTAGCAAAACTATTAATAATGTGATTATATTTTCAAATTTTTTGATTCGTACAAACCCCGGGAATACACTATTTGACTCAACACCGCCAGTTTCGGAAACAATTGTATAATCTGGCCGCTTGGGGGCTACACCCCTGCACTGTCCTGGACATCCCAGACCGCCGTTGCAGCAGTTGGGTGCACAGGGTCGCACTGTCTTACCATCTGATAGCAGATACCCACAAAACTGTTCCCCGGCTGGGTTCATGAAACACATGCACTTAACCTCGGGGTGATAACACGGTGGTAAATTATTACAATCCATCTTATTATGTTATTATATAATATTAATGGAATACAGTTCCTATTCTGAGAGTACATTTGAGAAATTCATTATACAAAATGTATGTCAGGGGGACAAAACCCTGGTGCGCTATCTGAAGGAAAACAACAAGGTTGCATTCAGAAACCGGATTGCAAAAATACCAGGTGCTGAAAAGAAAATTCAGAAGGTTGTTTTGTCCATGTTTACAGAAGCTCTCAGGGATGTTATTTTAAATCAAATTACCCTTCTCACGAAACGTATGGCTCCGTTGGGATTTCTAATTGTGGGTGGTGGAATGGCCATAAACAAATATCTTCCATTTGACCAGAAAGACATTGTTTCTGATATTGATACCAAATTTGTCCCGTCTGTTGTGGGAGTTCCAGCAAGATCCGCTAAATATTTTGGATATATTCAGATGGCCAAGGTTTTGATGTGGTATTATTTAGGCCTATCTGCACAGAGAATGACTCATTCTAAAAGGATCAGAGATAAAATGGACAAAATAAAAAATACTCGAATTGGGAAATTTTTGGGAATTTCATGGAAAGATCCGACATTTACCAGACGATACACAATTATACCTAAATCTAAAAGTTCTAGTGGAACTAGAGTTTCCCAGGGGAATGTGTTAGTTGACGTTGAAGTCATGGCTCTTGACGTGCAGGGGGTACGGTATTTTAGCCCCAAAGCTGGGAAGGTTACAGAAGGACCAATCGGTGGTGTATTAGACATAGCGTACATGCGAAAGGGTGAAATTGGTGGAAAAGTCCTAGAAAGTACAACCAGGGGTGTGGGTCGTCACCGTGGCCTGTATATTGCAGGGAAGGATTTCATAATGGAAGATATTTATGTAATGAAAAGTCTTATGCTCAGGCCAGATAAGATACAGAAGGACCGTGAGAGACTCTTAAAATTTGCAAAACACGTGTATGGTGTAAATACGAATAAATCTAATTCAAATTTCAATGTTTATAAGAAAACAGTATCTAAACAAAAAAAATCGTATATAACGCAACGTACCAGGGTAACTGCAACTATGGTGCAAAACATCCAGAAACTTAGTCCATTCAGATTCCAGAAATACACAACAAGCCCAACCAGGGAACAGATTAACAGGACGTCGACAATGAGAAATGCTGGATATAGATTTAACACCAATACACTCAGATGGGCCAAGGATAGAAGCAAATACTATATAAAACGTGAAAGGGTGGCTAAGATCAAGTTGTATGGTCATAACCCCAGCAGAGATTCATGGGTGCCCAGGAAAATATTGCTTTTCTCCTCATTCATACCCAGTGTGGGATTTAAAGAAAAGAATCGAAACTAATTTAGAATGGATCTACAGTTTGCTGATATCGAAGATGTTGGTGATGAGAAGCGTGTATACGTAAAGTCTGGTGAAAATAAGCCAATGTTCAAGCAGTTCAATAACGTCAGGGTAGAAGAGGTTACAGAAGATTCAGTAGTGTTCAACCTCCAGGGGAATGATATTTCTTCCTACGACGACGACATCAGGGCATCTGCACAGGCTAATTCCAAGGAGTGGTTTGGTCGTGATGTTTCCGAGAAAACAATCAGTAAGGCATATACTTCACCAGTCAAAAATGACGTGTTCGAGACACAGGTACTAAAGACTGTAGATGGTGTGAACAGGGTACGTGTTTTCGACCATGAAAAGAACAACGTTGATTTCCAGAATCTCACAGAGGGTACGATCTGTGACGTGGTTGTTCAGCTCAGGTATATTTGGTTTGTGAAACGAAATTTTGGACCCGAATGGATCTCAGTCCAGCTCAAAACAGTCAAGCCCCCAGAGAAGGATCCATATGAGGATTACTTGTTTCAAGACTAAAAAAATATTATAGATATACTATAAATGGCTAAGAACAACGGAAGAAACCTGATGGTACTTGCAGCCGTGGCAATTCTGGTGCTTTGTGTTTTCAATTTTTTCTCGGGCACTCGCGCGGGTTACACCAGCATGGCTTCTTTAAGTCAGGATGGTAATGGTGGTGGTAGATATGCCCCAGTCGATGGTTCACAGGGCCCTGCGGTTGATATGTGTGCCCTTAAGAATGGTGGTACTGGGCTGGCCTCGGCTCTCCTCCCCAAGGAGGTAGCCACACAGGAGGATTTTGGACAGTTTTCACCGGATGATATCCTGGGGGGTCAGAATTTCCTCGAGCCCCGTAACCTGATCGGATTCCCGGAGACTATTGGTGGTGCCCTTCGTAACGCCAACCAGCAGGTACGCTCGGAGCCCCAGAACCCCCGCGCCGCCGTCACCATCTTTAATAACTCTACGATCGAGCCCGACCAGATGCGCCCGCCATTTGAGATAGGGTCTGGTCTCGCTTAAAGAATATACACTATAAATTATCATAAATGGAGACGACCGCACTTGCACAGGAGTTTAAAGATGCTATGAAGGAATGGGTCGAACTCAAAAAGGTAATCACTGAAGCCAGAAAGGATTTGAAGGGCCTCAGTGATCGCGAAAGAAACCTTAAGACATACATTAAGGGTTATATGAAATCTACGAAGATTGATACTTGTAATCTCAGGAAGGGCAAGGTCAGTCTGAATATCAAGCAGGCCAAGAAGGCCATTAATACCAAGACCATTGAGGACGGTCTTATGAAGTTTTTCGACAACGATACCGGACGTACAACTGCCGCGATCGAATCCATCCAGGATAGCAGGGAAGTGACCGAGAGGGAGACTCTATCGCTCAGGGGTATAAAGGATAGCGACCAAGAATAACTAAGTAAGACCCACCCACACACTCACCAATACAAAATAATGGTAAACGACCACGTCAAGGATCTCAGTCATAACCAAAATCATCAGTACAATTCGTCAGATGACGAGGCTGCTTACAGAGCAGATGAAATAATGTCTATTTCAGACTGGGAATCATACTATGAAAGAGACCTGTTTACTATGTGGGAAAGGCTCAGGGGGTATACACTGGAAACAGGTGCCGCCATTTATATGCTCGACCATGCATCCTATACAGATTTCGTAGACTATTGTTATACCCACTCTTCTAAAAAGATGTACATGTACCCAGTAGGCATGTAAAAAATATATATATGTTTATTCCAAATGATCGACATCACAGGACCTAAGGTCTCAATCCCAACTGCCCTTTTCGCCCTTTTAAGCCCCGGCCTCTTATTAGAATTACCCAAGCGAGCTAATTTTCTTTTAACTGGACACACTTCACGTCAGGCCGTGCTCTTCCATGCACTGGTATTCCTGATTATATATAAACTCGTGGCGAGACTGTATGGTATCGCCCTCCGCCCCACTGACCTCGTGATACCCACGGTGCTGTTCATGCTTCTCAGTCCAGGAATGCTTCTGACCATACCCCCATCATCGGGTGGGTTGTTCATGTCTGGACAAACAAGCGTAGCCTCGGTACTGGCCCACTCAGTAGTGTTCGCGGTAGTATTTGCGTTCCTTAGAAAGACTTTTCCCCAGTACTATTAGATAGACATGATCGAATACTTAGTTCTGGGACCCGGGTCAACAGGTATATTCGCCATGATTGGTTGCCTTCAAATGTTACAAGATACAGAAAAAATGAATATTAAAGAAATCTCAGGTGCTTCGTCTGGATCAATACTAGCACTTCTTTATATCATCTCGGGTGGTGATATAAAAAGGATACTATCGGCATCAATGGGCGCAGACATGGAATCAGTCACCAAGGTAAATATAAGAACTTTATTTAAAAAATATGGGTTCGTAGATACATGTAAAATTAAAACAAAATTAATTGAAATTTGTTATGAATTGTGTAAATTAAAAGATCCAACCTTCCAGGAAATTTATAATAAATTCCCAATAAAATTACATATTTCTGCATATTGTTTAAATAATGGTAAAACTGAATATTTTAGTGTTGATACACATCCATACAAAAAAGTGCTGGATGTTGTATGTGGATCCATCGCCATACCATTTCTGTTTTCTGCCCAAAAATTAGGAGATAAAACATATATCGATGGTGGAATTGCGGAAAGTATACCTCTCACACCATTTTTAAATAAATCTGCAGATGATGTGTGCTGTGTGCGAATTCTAGCAGAGGATAGGGTCGTGGATGACGTGAACGATATAAAAACATTTACACAACAATTGGTTTACACCATGCTTAAATATAGAATATCGTATGATAACACCAGGATCATTACCATAGACCTTACTGATTTTGATATTTTTAATTTCAAAATAAACGATAAACAAAAACTTGAACTTTTTGTAAGAGGGTATCTTACTCATTAAATTCTCATGATATACTAAGTGATGTCCCTACATACTAAAAGAAAGGTTGCCCAGGCACTATCGGTGCCTCTTTTTTATATAAAAAGTAAAACCCCCAGGCAGTTGCTGACTATATATAAGCGATGCACGCGGGGTGCGTTACCCTTCCCTCCCATGAGAAAGCATACCTTTAATGGTAAGATATTTTTAGTACCCAGCACGCCGTTGGGAAGAAAAACATATGCAAATGTTATTTTATCACCCAATCCACTTGCAGCGGATATGGCAACCGCTGCGTCCAGGTTGTCCATCAAAGGTGCAAAAGGCATGAAAAAGAATACACTTAAACAGGCTATTATCAATAAATTTATACAACTTAAGATACCAGAACCGGTACTGTTTTCCAGAAGTCGCAAACCCAAGGCTATTGTAAAGATTATAAAGAATTCAACACCTCAGCCAATACGCAGGGTACCGGACATTTTTAAAAATGATATCCGAATCAGGACAGAGGTTGATAAAATAAACAGAGGTATATCTTCCAATATGGGTCCCAGACCGCGAGTATCCACGAATGGGAATAGAACCACAACGGTGCGCCATATTTCAAACAAGAAGAATATGGGCCCCAGACCGCGAGTATCCACGAATGGGAATAGGACCACAACGGTGCGTTATATTTCAAACAAGAAGAATATGGCCCCCAGAATTCCACCCAGACCTCGAGTACCCATGAATAGAAATAGAACCACGACGGTGCGTTATATTTCAAACAAGAAGAATGTGTCACCAGGACCAAAGATCCCCATGGGGCCGTTTATAACAACAGAC
>TARA_R110002074_G_scaffold69568_2_pt1 | contig 20204 bp, 36 predicted proteins | sample TARA_R110002074 | Tara Oceans TARA_R110002074 (sample SAMEA4397215) | marine metagenome | biome: Polar Biome; feature: [MIX] marine epipelagic wind mixed layer (ENVO:01000061); material: water (ENVO:00002006), including particulate matter (ENVO:01000060) such as... | depth 10-100 m | reverse complement strand
TTTATAGATGAATTATATAAAAGATATGGTTCTAAGAAAGATACTTTAAAATAATGGAAAAATTATTAGTTCAAGAGTGGGGAATAGTTGGAGTTATGCTTGCAATTCTTTGGATATTAATTGCTTTCCTTCAAAAAACATTAATGAAAAAATTGACTGAAACTGATGATAAAGTAATTGCTCTAATTAATAGATGGAATCGTTCAGATGAAATAGCTTTAAGACATAGAGAAGATATTGTGAAAGAATTAAATGATGTAACAGACGACTTAAACTTTATCAAAGGAAGGCTAAACGGTAAAGGCCAATGAAATTAAATGAATATAGGGATGAAATTCACAGCCTTTTAGTGAGAGTAAATACAAGGCAAGAAGAAATGTATCATAGAGTAGGTAGGATTGAAAAGCACTTAGAAAAAATTAACGGTCGAGTGGCAGAACATGAAGCATCTTTAATAAAAATTAAAACATTAGGGATGGTTGGCGTTTTAATAATACCAATAACAATAAATATATTAATGAGGTTATTATAAATGGAATTTTTTACAAATAATTGGACAGAAATATTATCCGCAGTTACAAGCATTGTTGGTGGGTTTGCTATTATAGCAACATTAACACCAAATCAAGCTGATAACAAAATAATTGATGCAGTAATGCAATTAATCAATACGCTGGGTGGCAATTTTGGAAATGCAAAGAATAGGAATTTCTAATGCTAAAAAGAATGATTGGTAGGCTTGTAAAAAAACACGGAATGGTAAGTCTTTTAATGATGATAGGCGATTATGCAGTAAAAGCTACAAAGTCAAAAAAAGATGATGAAGTTTGGGAAGAAGTCAAAATATTATTAGAGTCATTTTAAATGATTAATATAAGTCAAATGCGCTCACTTATTGAGCGTACTTGTCTTGGCCTTGGTGACAAGTATGGAACAAAAGCAGCAGTTGACCTTGTTTTGATAACCGGGATTGTTGAGTCGCGATATGAGTACTTGCGACAAATGAATGACGGTCCCGCGTTTTCTTTCTTTCAAGTAGAAAAATCCAGTTGCATAGATAATCTTGTACACTATCTCAAGCATCGCCCTAAACTAATGGCTAAATGCGCCGAAGTAACTTTAGTTGACCTAAAGCATTGGCAGAATTATGACGAAGAACTTTGGGCAAAGATACTCGAAATGAATATTGCAGCTGGAATAGTTCATGCGCGAATTAAGTATTATCGTGTTCCAAAAAGACTACCGTCCAGTATCGAAGGGATGTCGCTTTATTATAAAAAATATTATAATACGGATTTAGGTAAAGCAGATCCACAAGATTTTATTCAAGCTGCTAAAAAATGGGTGTCTTGATATCTGATTTTAATCTTTAAAATTCGTTATATTCTAATAGTAGCTGGTAGATAGAAGAGGTCTTTATGTCTGATATAAGTTCGTGTCCAGCTTGCTATTCTACTTATCTTATAAAAAAAGGGTTTAAAGGCGATAAGCAGAACTGGCGTTGCCAAGACTGTGGCCGTAAAACTATATATCCTTTGCACTTAGACAAACAAATTCTTGAAGAGAATGTTCGTTTAGCGAAGCAAAAACAAGGATTGCAAGATAGAAGCATAGCTGAAAGAAAAGCTTTTAGAGAATATGCTCGCGTTGAAAATGCTATTTTAGCTTATAATAAATCTTTAGTAAAGACCTTAAAAGAATATCAACGGCCCGATTCAACCATAAAACATAGTTCATTGAAATCGTCAGCTGTAGGATTGATACAGTTTAGCGATGTTCATTTTAATGAATTGGTTAATCAATCTCCCAGTATTAATAATAAATATGATTTTAACGTGGCATCTGCGCGTTGTCGTAAATATGTGTTAAGAGCAACAGAGTATTTTAAATTATTTAAAGTAAAAAATATTGTTTTGGCTATGACGGGTGACATGATTAACTCAGATCGAAGATTGTCCGAACTTTTAAATATGGCGACAAATAGGTCGCAAGCTACAGTAATTGCTGTTGATATAATGAGTCAGGTTATTGAAGAGCTAAATAAAAACTTCAATGTATCAATAACTTGTGTAAGTGGAAATGAATCCAGAGTAAAAATGATACATGAGACAGATGAGATTATTGCTACAGATAATTACGACTGGACTATCTTTAATTTCTTAGAACATATTTTCAAAAATTCAAAAGGTATTGATTTTATGCGCGGCGCAGCCAGAGAAAATATTGTTTCTTGCAATGGTCAAAATGTACTGATTATGCACGGCGAATCAATTCCAAAGACAGGAGTCGAACGAAGAGTTCAGCAGATTATAGGCAAGTGGAATAATAAAGGCGTATCAATTGATTTTATTATATTTGGTCATTTGCATAGTGCAAGGGTAGGAGATACTTATGCTCGATCATCTTCTTTGGTAGGTGCTAATTCTTATTCAGACGACAACTTGCAATTGATATCCAGAGCAAGTCAGAATATTCACATATTTCATGCAGATAAAAGCAGAGACTCTATAAAGGTAGATTTACAAGATGTAACTGGGATCCAGGAGTATCCTATTGATGAAAGCTTAACTGTTTATAATGCAAAATCAGCAATTAAGAATAAGCCAATAACAGTAGTACATCAAGTTGTGGTATAAAATTGTAAACCAATTTGGTATTAAGTGAAGGACCTTTATGGAAGATACATTAAGTCAACAACTATCAAGATTATTTAACGATATCGATAAAATTCAAAGTCTGGGCCACAAGCTGTCATTGAAAATGTTTATCGAAGATGCAACAGATGAAACAACTGCTGTTTTTACAGACTTAATGATGTTAATCCAAGATATTAAAGTCCCAGACTTGGAATTTGTATTTGAAGATTTTAACAGTATAATTATTAATAAAGAAGAAATGCCGAGCGCGTAATGTCAACTTTTTATTCAAAATTTTGCAATATAACAACCGATCTATATCAGATTGAAAGTCAAATTGACAATTTTCAGCCAAAACGTGAGTTATATAATGGCTCGTTTGTTGTTGATAGTGGCAGTAGGTATATTTATAAAGGTTCTGGTTTTGTACAGAATCTATATGTAGATGGCCAAGATTTAGAGTCGTTAAAACAAACACAGTCTTCGGATGTAAGTTCCGATTTAAAGTGGTACTATGATGCGGAAACTGATAGTACTTACCTTTACTTGACTGCCCAAAACCCAACTTCCAGAATAATACAAGCTGGAGAAGATTGGGAAGATTATAAAAGTTCAATTGCTAACCAACAAGCCGATAGAATGCATGGGTTTTTAAACCGCCCATTATATAAAAGAACTGGAACAGGGGAACAGGGTGCAATTGGTAGAGATTGGGATTGGATATTAATTTATAGTAATGCTGCATTAACTGTCGCTGAAATTATTAGATCATTTGATCCAGAACGTGCAGATACTATAGAGCAAAGAATTATAGACCGTGAAAACGGCATGGGGTTATTAGACAGATTAAAATCTGGAAGTTATAAGCTATGGTCTGAGATTAGTCAGTCTGAGCGTGAGGCAAGAATATTAGAAGTAGCAGTTGCAAGTGGGTCAACAGGGACAATTATAGACACTCGTGGTCGTGCCGCTGGTGTGGTCTGGGATTCCGTAAAAGTAAAAATTACGCGCTCGGGGACAATAACTCGTGGGACCGCAAATAGCGGTGGAAGTGCAGTTACTTACTCAACTTATATTAAAGGCGAGTATGGATTGGGAACTGAAATTGCAGTAGAAGATGAAGAAATAAATTTAGATTATCAAACTTGTGCTTATGGAATTTCAATTAGATGGTCACCGGGAACGTATTCGCTAAATGATGAATTTGCCTTAGAAATCTCATCAGATTCTGTTGATAGACCTTCTGGGTTAAGAACAGCGCAAATGATTAGAACTTAATGGCTATAACATTCACCAATAGAATAAAGGAAAATGTTGTTGATTCCATGGAAGCAATAATTAAAGCGGAGTTTCCAACTGTGCCAATTGCATTTGGAAAAGACTTACCCATACAGGGTTCGCAATGGTTTCGGTTAATCCCTGTATCTGATTCATCAGAAACATTGGCGCTTGATGGGGAAACTCGTAGGTATGCCGTCCAGTTAAGGTATTTAGTAATGATTGGTGGCCGCGATTCAAAAAGTACACACTTTACGCGACTATCATCAATGGGTGAGCATATTAAAAGATTGATGGCTAATAATAGAAATTATTCGCCAAGTGGCACTTATAAATATCACGATCTTGTCTGTGTATCGGTTAATTACGATGCAGACCTTTTGGAAGATGAAGATGTCGGCGACTTATCAGCGGTATCATGGGAAATAGAAGTTTCAGTAGGAGAAACATTTTAATGAAATATAAAGCAAAAAAAGAATTACCAATGTCTGGATCTTACTGTGGTTTAGACGAAAAAGTTTGGAGCCAGTTAAATTCTGGAGATACAGTAGAACTTGAGGAAGTTCCAGCAATGGCTGAAGAGTACCTTACAAAAGTTAATAATAAAAAGACTAAAGGAGATAAGAAATGAGTCAAGCCGCACATTATTCTCCGCAAGAATTCCGTTTTGGATTTTTGCCGGAAGAAACAATTGGCACAGCACTCGTCCCAGCAAGTGGCAAAACATTGCAACTTATTAATGTGGATTCTATATCCGCTCCTTCGCTAAATACAGAGATCGTATCCGACGTAAAGACAGGCGCTGGCCGAACAGCCAAAACAGCCGATCTTTATGTTAATAGTACTTTGATGAAGAGGGAGATCTCCTTTAGCGGAACAGCTGATTATAATTCATTGCCAGAACTTTTAAGTGCTGTCATGGGCGTTGCTGAAGCATCAACCGACCTATTTAAAATATTAGTAGGTCATACACCATTATTTGATATGAAAACAGATGTTCAAAGAACTGATAGTAGTACAGCCGCAACCTATGCATCTGCATGGGCAGCAGCTGGAGCAAGTAATGCTGGAACCCATACGGTTTACATCTGGAGTCCAGTAGCGAGTAATAGTATGCAGTTTAAAGGATGTGTATTGCAATCTTTAACCGTATCAGCTGACATGGGAAGTGAATCTGGACGATTCAAAGTAGAAGGTAGTTGGGTTACGGGTTACAATGCAGATTTAACCGTTGCCGCGCCAAATAGTTCCTATGTAACTGCTTATTCAAGTAATAATTATTATTTGACAGATATTGACACGCATACTATTGCGGGTGTTTCTGACCCTGTTATGCAGTCATTTTCAATGACAGTTGAGAATCCAACAGAATATCTTGGATTTGTAGGTACTTCTGAAATAAAGCCAGAGGTAATCTCAAGGTCAATTCCAGAAATAAGCGCTAATTGGGAATCTACATTCAAGTATGATACTGATAGTGCTGCTTTGTTTGAAACCTACGAAGCTGGTACAAATGTTGCATTGACGACTTCTGATAGTAATAATTCAAAGATAGGATTTACTTCTGCAAACAATGTGATTACTTCCGTCGGATTTGCAGAAAATGCTGCACAGTACGTTACTGTGGGCGCAAAGGTTTTAGCTGGTGCAAGTGGCAGTATGTTGGAGATAGTAGCAAAGGATGCCTAATTTTGAAAATAGAAACGAAAAACGGTAACTATGATGTTTCGGAGATAACTTACAAACAAAAAAGAGAACTCCACCGCCTTGAATTAAAGGCACTTAACATCGAAACTGGGAAGTTGGATGTAGATCGTTGGATGGATCTTCTTGATCATATAGCTATTTTAGCTTTTGGTTCAGAAGAAGAAGCGGAAAAACAACTTGGTGGCTTAGAACAAGAAAAAATTGATCTGGTTTTAAGTGAAATACAAAGTAGTTATCAAGCTTTACCAAAAAAAATGAAAGGCGACTGAGACTTTTATGCTGGTTCGTCCATATGGGGTTTGCGGAATCCCAGTTCCCCGCGAATCCGGCAAAAGGATCATACCGCGCTCAGTCGCCGACTCTTTACAAGAAAATAGAGTATAACGAAAAAGAAATCTGGGAAGAACTTGGGAGAATATGTGCTGAAGATAAGGAAAATAAATATACTGATGGACAGCAAATGTATTATAACCATTTTCATTTCGTTAATCCTATTTTTTTTAGAGACTTGGAACTTGAGCATATTATAAATGAATACTATTACTGCACTCGACTTAACGTATCTCCGGGAAGAGATATTGATTCGACAGGAGCGTTTCGTTTAGAATGTTTTTCAATTATTCACACAGAAATGACAGCAATAGAAAACAAAAAGCAATCAGATGCCTGTAAATAAAACCGTTATAAAAATTGTAGTTGAAGGCGCTCCTAATGCTAAACAGCAATTAGAAGCTTTAGGCAAAGCCAATGAAAAAGTAAATAAAAAAGCTACTGCATATAATAGACTTGCTGGAAAAATGAGAGGTACAACCTCTGGTTTAACTCGCGCGATGGGTCGATTAAGGAATACTTTATTATTGGTTGGTTTTGCTTTTGGCGGCGTTCTTGCAGCAATAAGAAAAACTACTAAGGCTTATAGACAACAAGTTGAAGCTGAAGCAAAACTTGCAGCTGGGCTAAGAAATGTTTCTGGCGCAACAGTAGAAGGAACACAAAAATTAATTGATTATGCGGCTCAACTTCAAAAAACAACTACTTTTGGAGATGAAAATATAATATCTGGTATGGCAATGCTGGCTACATTTCAATTGAATGAAGCTGCTATTGCAAAACTTACTCCAAGATTGCTTGATATGGCGGCATCTCAACCGGGTATGCAAGACTTGGCTACTACAGCAATTCAACTGGGTAAAGCTTTTACTGGAATGCCAAGCGCATTAACTCGTTCTGGCGTAGTTATAGATAAAGTTGGGTTGTCAATTGCGCGAGCAAAAGGACCAACTGAAGAATTTAATTTTTTAATAGAACAACTTGATGATAATTTTCAAGGCATAGCTGAGTCTTTAGCTCAAACGACTATTGGTCAACTTGATCAATTAGAAAACGAAATAAGCGATATTAATGAAAAGACAGGGCAATTAGCTTTACCGGCAGAACTAACTTGGGCAAAAACAAAAAAAGAACTTGCAGCATTATTTAGCTATTGGTCAACTGTAGCGACAAAAACTTGGTCAGATGAAATTTCTTTTAATGAAGCATTGAAAATGGCTGAAGAAGAAAGAATTAAATTAGTAGAAGCTGGCAATATTGCATTTAAGCAATTTTCTATAGATAGAACAAAAGAAATCCAAAAACAACTAATGCTTTCAAGACAAAGCATTGATCTTGTTGGTGAAGAAATGGGTTTAGCAAAAGATGGCAACTTGTCATTGCGAGATAGAATTGACCTTCTTGAAACACAACGAAAACATTTAGATGAATTACGTGGTTTAGGCACAAGTAACATAGAACCACTTATTACTGAAGAAGAACATCAGCAAAAAGTAATTCAAAATGATATTAAAAGAATTTCTTTACAAGAACAATTAAAGCATAGTCAACTTAATGCAGCATCATCAATGATTGGAAGTTTTGCTGCTTTAAATGAAGCGGCGGGCGGCAATGCAGAGGCAAGCGCAAAATTAGCGCAGATTGCTGCCATAATTGATATGTATGCTGGAGCAAATAAAGCATACCAGCAAGGCGGCATGTTGGGTTTTGCGGGAGCGGCAGCAATTATTGCAGCTGGTACTGCTAATGTTATTAATATCCAAAAACAGATGGGTCAAATGAAAAAGGCTGCTACTGGAGCAAGCTTTGTAACCGATGGTCCACAAATGATGTTGGTAGGTGAGCAAGGCAGAGAGCAAGTTAATGTTACACCGCTTGAAGGGCCAAACATTGCGGGTCCTCAAACATCGCCTGTCAGTATAAATATTACAGGAAATGTCTTATCTAATGAGTTTGTAATGGATGATGTAATTCCGGCCATACGACAAGCGGCCACGATTAACCTTGCATAATGTTAACTTATCCGTCTAATTATGAAAGCGCCTTACAAAGTCCGTTTGAAGAGAACTGGTTATTTCAGATTCATTCAGATTCTACAGGAAGCAATTTTATTGGATTAGCCTTTGGCGACACTACTGTTGGTTCAGTATTTTATTATGGAGCGGTCTTAAATAAACCCAGTATTCGCGAATCAATAGATCTTCAAAAGTCTGTAGCTAAAACAACAAATCTTTCAATTACAATACCAAATTTTAATTATAATGGCTCAGATATTTCTACACAATTACTTAATACTGGTGGGTCCACACATTATTTAAACCAACCCTTTAAGATATATTCGCAGTTAAATGGCGCATCATCTTTAAGTGACTGCTTACAAGTATTTAATGGTCGATTAAGATATCTTTCAATGAGCGGAGATAAGCTGCAATTGCAAATTGTTTCAGAGCGCCCTTGGGATAATATTGAAATACCAAACATTGTTTCAAGTACTGGTTCATATGTTCCTGTTGCATATGGAGATTACACGCCCAATACTACAAGTGGTTTATCAGATGGTAAATATTTATACCCGGCACCTTTTACTTCTTCAGATGAAAATTCATTAAATTTTTTAACAGCAAAATCTTATAGCTCTGGTGTAATTGCGAACTTTTATGATAGCAACGCTGATATGTTTGTTAATTTAGCACAACCTACAGCAACTGCAACAAAAGATGGTAAGGATGCAATAAGTATTCCGAATACTATTACAAGAACCTATAGATTTAGACCAACAGGGACTGATAGTACAAATGCATGGACAAATCCAGATCAAGCATGGGATTCAAGTAAAACAAGCTATGCTGATAAAACTGTTCAAACACAAACTAATAGCGCTACAGCGGTTACAAGCTCTTTAGTATTAAATTTCCCACAAATATCTGGCAAAATAACTGCTGCTACTTTATATATAAAAGCAGACTTAACATATACAGAAGAAACAAGCGGCGTTGAAGGTACAGTATTTTTAAAAGATGATTCATTTGGAACTAATGCAACGATAATTTCTCAATCGAATTCTAATGCAACGGTATCAACTTCTGGTGCAGCTGACCCAGACGGTTCAGGTACAGATTATAAATCAATGTCTTGGACAACAGCTATTGCAAATAATAATGATCAGATTCCTTCCAGTATAAAAATTGATGTAGTTGCTCAAGCCGTAGACGATGGTGTCGGCGTAGACCTTGATGCTACAGGAAAAATATATGATATATATTTAAACATAACTGCTGCGACAGATTTTGCTGGAGAACCATTAGCATCTTCTAAGGAAGCTGAAGATTTAGAAATGGTTTATATCGGCCAAGATGGCTTAACTCAGACTTGGAGTGTTGGTGCAATAACTAAAATACATCACGCGCATCGCGACCTTATTAATAGATTCACTCAATTTGGTGTTGATGGCGGGTCTTATACTGCGCCAGAATCTTGGTCAACTATTGAATCAGCAAGAACAGATTGGCCAGTTAGATTTTGGGTCAATGAACCAACGTCTTTAAGAAGTATCCTTGAGAAATTACAATATGAGGGTGGTTTTATTGCGCGTTTTAGAAGTAATGGTAGCTTGCAATATATTGTTGTACCTTCAAGTCCAAGCGCAAGTGATACACTTACTTCATCTGATATAAAGAATTTATCAGTAAGTCATGTGCCTTTTGATGAAATTATAACAAAAATGCATATACAATGGAATAAACATCCAGCTAAAAGTTCTTATTTAAATGAAGTAACATTGACTAATGGTGGTAATAATACAAAACGAACCAGATTAAATATTACAAAAGATTTAGAGGGTGTGTCTGAAGTTAAGTTAAATGCATATGCTGATAGTTCTACAGCACAAAGATGGTTTGATTATTATGATGGATTAGTTGGTGATTTATATATAAAAATAAGTGGAGAAATTGTCAACCCTTTGTATTATAAATTAGAAGTGGGTGACCAAATTGCAATTAACTCTAATTATCCATATGCACCTTTTGGTGAATCATGGTCTGGTAAAGTTTTTATGATCACATCAACATCTCGAATGGCACACTCAATGAAATTTGAAGCAAGGCAAATAAACTAATGGCAAAATACTTTTTATATCCAGATCCAGGCATATATGATACAGGAGCAATTACTACTGGGACTTCAAACGGAACTGCTTTTTTTAGTAGTTCTTCAATTGTAAATGCTGACAGGATAACCGACCAAAGTATTGGTTCTGCTATTACAGACTTTGATGAAGATGATGCTATTAGGATTAATATGGGAGCCAGTTCTTCGCCAAATGCAATAGCTTTTTATCACAGCGCCGCTGATGATAATGATATAAATATTTATGCCAGCGATGATGCTACTTTAGGTACGGCTGTAGAAAGTATCACAGCTAACTTTAGCGCTGGATGGACAATTGTTGATATATCGGTTTCATCTAAACAATATCTTTATATTGTAAATGTAACTGCTGCTGAATGGGATTACTGTACTGAAATTGTAGTCGGTACAAAATATACATTTGATCGTAATTTTGATTTAGGCGGCAAGTTTGGTAAAACATTTGGTGTCACTAATATGCAGTCATATGGCGGAATTGAATATTCACATAAAAAACACGATGGTAAAAAAACTTGGGCATGGGAATGGACTCGACTAACAAACGCGCATATGAATAATCTTATTACGCTTAGAGATGCCGTTGAAGGGTCGCGATTTAAATTTCTTTATTATGATGAATCTGATTGGAACTGGGTTCGCATGAGCGATAAATCATTGCAGAAAAAAGAAATAGCTTACCAAACATACAACACAAGTATTGAGTTAACTCAGCAATTGTCGTAATGGCATTGCCTAAAATATATGCAGATACAGCTGGGGCCAATGGCCGCACAGTTAATCAAGGTTGGATTGAAACACAAGCTGGTTCAGGTTCGTTAACTTTTGGAACTGCAACTGGTTTATTTGGTTCAGAAATAACACCTTTTGGAGCATCTGGCCAAGATCAATGGTCTTTTGTAACAACTTCCAATGTATCTAATCCGGGTAGAGTTAACGACAATCTTGATGGCGCTCCAGCAAAATTTACTGCATTAAAAAATGGCGTTAGATATAGTCTTGAGTCTGCAAAAGAATGTGACTTCGTCGCCTTCTATTGTACAAAAGCTGATTCAAATGTAACCTTTTATATATACACATCAAGTTCAGCTGGTGAAAGCTATTCCCAATTAACAAGCGGTTCAATAACGGCGGGATGGAATATTATATCTTTTAGTTCTACCACAAAACAATATTGGGTTTTTCAAGTTGAATCATCAACTTCATCGATGGATTTAGAGTTGTCAGAAATTATTTTAGGTAAATTAGTAACTTTTCCTCACATGTGGGATTTAAACGGTAAGTATGAGCGTTTTACTAAAAATAAATTAATGATGTCAGAAAACGGCGTTGAATATGCCCATAAAACAGGCGTTTCTAAACAAAGGTGGACACTAAGTATGCCTATAATAGATTCAACCTTTAAAGCAGAGTTAGACGGATTGTATAATAATATTGATGGAAGTAATAAGAATTTCTTATTTTTAGATAATAATTCAGACAAATACTATGTAAAGATGATTAATAAGCCAACTGTTGGTCAAATCGCATCTAATTTATATAAAGCAGATATTTCTTTGACTGAATAATTTTTAATATTTTTCAGTCACCATCGCTGAAACATAAATTACTTTTTTTAAATATAACTTGATATTAAAAGCTATTACAAGCTAAGTTTATTTGTTCATATGAACCACTTAAACACTATAACAAAATCCCCCGAAATTTTAGATTCGTTCTATTACCTTCGTTTGGCTTCGGGGGTTTTTTGTTTTTAGGAAGATAGTATGAGTGTTATAGAAAAATTAAATATCAGTATTCCAGACAGCCTTGACCGTCAAGAATTAATAGAAGGAATTATTAAGTTTGTTGAGCGTAGAGGTTGTGACACGGAAATAAATCCACATAACAAGCCAAATAAGCCAGAGGTACTTAATGAAGAAGAAAAAGTACGCCAAGTCCTTGGGATTCAACCGAACGACTAATTCTAAAAAACCAATACGAGGACCGCGGTTTCAAGCTATGATAGTTTGGGAAACTCCTCGTGAGGATTCGGGTGATAAATATATTACCGCCACAAATTATAAAGATTTTATGGATAATTTATTGTGGATTTTTAATGGTAATGATGGACAAATTCAATTAGCAACAAATCCAAAAATTATAATGGCCAAAGATAATGGTTACGATGTATTGTGGAAAATTCAAGACAATGTTGAAAGATTATTAAAACAGGAGATAAAGAAATGAAAAGTATTATTGAACAAATTAGCTGGTATTTAGATAATTATGGCGTTCCAATCGTTATATTTATTATGGCTATTATTATTATGTTAAACAACTATGTCTGGAATTAGAATGAATATTACTGAAATATATGAAACTCTTAAAAAAATTAATATTTTAGAATTTGCAGAAGCAAAAGGAAACGCAAATTTACTTTATTTACCATGGGCAAAAGCACATGAAATAATGATGGAAAATTTTCCAAAGTATACATGGGAATGGGAAATGTCAGAAGATCACAATCCATATTTTATGACTGCTACTGGATATTTTGTTATTACAAAAGTAAATGTTTTAGACAATGTAAGAAAAGAAATTTTAGCCGTTACTGATTACAATAATAAAGTATTAACAAGTCCTAATGCATTTGATATTAATACTGCCATAAGGCGTTGTTATGTAAAAAACTTGGCGCAATTTGGACTTGGTTTGCAATTATATATAGGTGGAAAGCCTAAAGTAAGTGCAGTTAAACCAGCTTATAAACCAAAAGTGGCAATTAAAAATCCTATTACTAAATCACAAATAGAAGAGTTAAGAAGTTTATGTACAGTTACTGATGCAGTTAGTCCCGAACGATTAAAAACTATTACCAACCAAATAAAATCAAATAAAGCAACAAAAGCTTGGGCGGAAACATCAATTAAAGATATCAAAAATAAAATTAAAAAGGTAAAATAAAGATGGCCCCAATTAATGAAAAATCGCAAATAAAACTAACGCTTGTTAGTGGGTGTATTAAATACTATACGAAGCTTTTAAAGGATGGAAGAATCTTAACAGATGGTGGCGCATCAAGAAGATTGAAAGAATTGCAGCAGCAGTATAAAATGGGAAGAAGGCGAATGGGAAATACTTTGAGGGTCAAAGAGTCAATTAATGGTAATGCCACACCAGTTACTAAGCCGGCGGCGGCCGCCAGACCCTCAAAATTTTTAATGATATGAATGACTTAACAAAACTTACACCAAAGCAAGTTGCTATGTATGAGGTGGTTCATGTTAATACAGTTTTAAACTGGATTTCTACTGGGCAATTAAAGGCTGTAAAGCATGGCTATCGCACATATAGAATTAACATGGATGACTACTTAGAGTTTGCAAAGAAAGATTTAAATGAGCGATAAATTAAAAGAAATGTCTGAAAAATATCCAGAGACAATGTCTGAGATGCGAAACTTAATTGAATACAATCTAAAAGTATTTGCTGAAAAGCAAGCAGATTACGGCCCAAATAATATAAAAATTCATGGGAATACAAGATTGTCTTTATTGGGTATTGCTATAAGATCAAATGATAAGATTCAGCGCATTTTAAATTTATTAGACAATGAACAGAAGCCTAACAATGAATCTTTAGAAGATAGTTTTTTAGACTTAGCAAACTATGCTTATATGGCTTGTATTCTTATGCGAGATAAGTGGGGAAAATGAAAAATTATAACAATGTAGGCGAGGTGTACGATTCATATGAAGATGACCAAGTAAAGTATGTTTGTCCTATTTGTTATATACAACACAACTATGCAACAAAATATTGCAGTATAGATTGTTTTAAAAAAGATATTGATAAAGAAAAATTTAAAGAGCAAAAGTGTCAATTCGATAAAAAACAACAATGTCCTAATAAGGACGGTGTTTGATTTGAATACCTTAAAGTAAGATAGGTGGCGGCTACCTTGCTCTTTTAATTTATTAAAAAAAGGAAAAAAGATGGCAGATAAAAAAAGAGAATATATCATGGGAACTTTTAAAGAAAAAGTTTTCGATAATGGCGGCTCAATTATTAAATGCGCTATTTCAGTTGATGATCTATATAAAAAAGCAAATTCCGATGGATGGATTCACTTTGACATTAAGCAGCGTAAAGAGGTGGGTGAGAAGGGACAGACACATTATGCTGAAGTAGATACATGGAAACCAAACACGAATCAAGATGCTGGGCCACCGACCCAAAAAGAGGAAGATGATTTACCGTTTTAATTAACAACCACATACCAAGCCGCCTATTAGCGGGGATAGGCGGCCCAAGCCAATATGCCAAATTTTAGTACCAATAGAAATAAATTTAATTTTACAGTTGTAGGAAAACCAATTCCTCAAAAGCGCCATAGACATTTAATGAATGCTCGTGGCCGTACATATGATCCCAGTAAAAAAGATAAACAAGTTTTTTTAACAGAGTGCATTAAGCAGTTAAATGATGATTGGAACCAAAATAACTATGCATTTATAAATCCATTAGAGCATGATGGTTATATTGAAGTTCATATTGATTTTTGCATGCCTATTCCCAAATCCACATCGAAAAAACAGCGTAATGAGATGATGGATTTTGTTACTTATCATACAAAACGACCAGACATAGACAATTTAGCTAAGTTTGTTTTAGATGCTTTAGGCGGCTTTTTTTGGAAGGATGATTCAAAGGTTGCAAGGCTTTCATTGCACAAAGTTTATGACTTTTATCCTAAGACAGAATTGACGATTCACTACTTACATGGTTTACAAAGTGACACAAATTATAAATAATATTACAATCAAAGACGGTCATGTTTTGTGTTGGTTTTGCAGTATGGAAATGTCGTGGCAAGAAGATTTTACATACGAAGACTTTTGCCGCCATGGAGAAGGTGTAGTTGCAGTTTTAAAATGTGGAAGTTGTCATGCAATTGCTGAAGTTAGAACAGGAGATGATACAGATGCCCAATCGGAAGGCTAAATCAAAAAAAATGACTCGCAGAAAATTGAATGATAAGTGGAAACGCGAAGGTCGAACCGCTATTCAGCATAAAAAGTGGTTAAAAAAACAAGAGGATAGACGATGAAAAAAGATGTTGCAATAAAATTAGAAAGACTCTCTAAATTAATTGTCAAAAACTTTAGTAATCCAAATCGAGAATTTAATGCGAACAATGAAACCTTTGAGGTTACAAAGATTAAACCTTTAAGCGAATCAACGGCTGTAGTTTTAATGAAAAAATCTTCAACAAAGTATGCTGTGGCATTTTGTTATTATATAAATATGAGTGGTGGTGTATGGCAGTATTTTATTCCAACGTACGATCATTGTTTTGGGATGGAATCAATTAGAGAGTTTCTATCTTTAGTTGAAGATAAGAACTTTTCTAAAAACTTTAAAAAGGACGATAAAAATGGACAAGCATGATGCCCCAAGTTTTCAGTTTTACCCTAAAGATTTTCTTAGCGACCCGGACGTTATGCAGATGAACATGGCTCAAAAAGGTGCTTATATAACCCTACTTTCTTTCCAATGGTTGAATGACGGACTCCCCAAAAGTGATTCTTATATAAGAAATCTTTTAGGCGCTCCACCAAAATGGAAGAGTTTATGGGAAGGTATTAGTCATAAGTTTATTGAGATTGATGGTAAGTTGTACAATAAGAGACTTTACAAGGAAAAGCAGAAACAGATAGAGCATCGTAAAGTAGCATCTAAAGCGGGAAAGAAAGGTGCAGAGAAACGGTGGCAATCGCATAGCGACCCTATAGAAAAGGCAATGGCGAAAAATAGCTCTTCTTCTTCTACTGCTACTTCTACTTCTACTCCAGTAAAAACCCCCCTTATATCCCCCCAAGGGGATGGGAAGTTTTTTAAGAATTTTGATATTAAAGAAGTTGAAACTATTTACAGTATTCTTGTAACAAAAAAAGAAGTAGAACGATGGGAACGTACAGGAAGAATGATGAATCAACCTACTCTTCATGCTATTATGAGTTATATAAATCAACATGGTGATATTAATACAGCTATTGAGTATGCGGAAGAAAGAAGAAAATTAAGAGATTCTGGGAAGATGGTATCCAAATTAGAAAACTTTTGTAAGAAAGATTGGATTAACTATGCACCAGAATCAGAAAATGATGCTTTTGAAGCTATAAGGTCTGAGGCGGTATGACAGACGTAATAGATGTCTTAAAAGCACTTTGGGATGCATATGGGAAGAATCGAAATGAAAACCAAATTCGAGTTTATGTCAAGTGGGCAAGTACCACCGAAGTACATAAGCTAAAGAAGGTGGTTGATATATGGATAGGGAACGAAAAGTTCTTCCCAGCGCTCTCAGATCTTAAAAGTTTATATGCCAGCCAGAATAAAACGTACGCAGACCCAAATAATTATGAAGATTGTTGGTATTGTGGTGGTGTTGGTATGATTCCATCTATTATTACTAAAGAGGATCATCATTACATTACTAATTATGGTTGTAAATGTTCTAATGCAGTAACTACGGGTATTCAGAATTATTTTAGTACATTTGATGAATTAGAATACAAAGAATATGCAGAACCATTGAGGGAAGAATATACTTATCCGCAAATTGTGGATAAATATTTAAGAGATGTGCTAATGAACGCTGAAAGGCGCATAGTTGAATTTTGAAGATTTTTGCAGCAAGCTGGCAGTTATTCAAAGCGACTTTCTTTCTGTTGATAGCACTCTTGACATTAAGCGTGATTTGTTTGGTGGAAAGCGCATGCAGCATCTTACGGAAAATGAATTGGATAAATTGATGAACGCTTATCGATGGGCATATCGTACAAAACTGAAAAAAGGCATATAACCCATAAAATAATGAAAGATACAGTAACCTTTGATTTATCTGAGAATGGTTATGTGTATTTCATAGCTGAAGCTGTCCCTTATAACGGAAGAATGCATAAATATGGTTTTCACTCTACTGAAGATGGTGATTTTTTTGTAGAAAATATTAAGATCGGATGGACACAAAGATCACCTGAAGAAAGACTTGCTGCACTCCAGACAGCAAACCCAAGAGAACTTTTTGTATTAGGAAGTATTTTTACAAATCGTGAAGCTGAAAAGATGATACACGATACGCTTTCTTATGGTAGAGTTAGGGGTGAGTGGTTTGATTTTAAAGCTGTTGGAGAACGTCTTTCAATGTGGATGCCAATTTTTGACTATTATGACTTCGATAGAAATGTATTAAATATGTCAAGGTATAAATTCAAAGATAAAGTTCCACAAAAAAAGACATATTTTGACATACCAGATTACTTTAATGAAGTTATAGAGTTCTTTCCAAGATATATACATCATACTTCTTATATGGGTAGCCTTTTGCAACTAACTACTGCAAATAAAATGCATTTTGATATAATTCAAAATATAATTAACGAAGGTGATGATTACTATAAGATTAAAGACGGTGCTGGTTGGGATCAAGTAACAAAGATTTCTGAGTCTACATTATCAATGTTTTTTACGCTAATAGAGAAGTTTAACCTTAAAGAGGTTATGCAGACTATAGCAGATAGAAACAAGAAGTATTTTCAAACCAGACCAAACGATCCTTTTGCAGATGAAATTGCAGAATCTTTATTAAAAGAAAAATAATGACTAAAAATAGGTAGGGGGGGGGTAAGAAAAAACTTAATAGGATCCAGGATCCTATGGCTAAATAATTACTAAATGCCCCCAGCTTATAATATAAAAGAAAAGTGTATTTTTTGGAAAAATTAACAAATTTTCTTATAAATTTCTGGAACAAATTTTAAATTTCAAATCTTCACCGCTCAAATCGCTCATTTTATGAGCTTTTAAAAAAGTATATTTTATTATACATAATCCCGGACTTAGTCCGATTTTTAGGCGGACCTTTTGGCCGTACGGATATAATCCCGGACCTTATGGCCGGGCGTACTTTCCCCGCTGTCCTAAAATCATTTTTAAATTTTAGGCCATATTTTAAACGCTTAGAAAGGCCGTTTTATCTATTGGCCGTATTTAGCGCGCTTAATCCTAAAAAAGCCGCTTAAAATGGCTAATTTCTTCTATTATAGGCGTATTTAAATAGTATTAAATGATATTTTTTAAAGGGGTGTTTTATTCCATACTTAACAGCCATTAAAAAACATATATACGCTAAAAAATAGATTATTTTATTAAACATCTATTCCTTTGGTTAGTTAGCGCCCGGTCATAACTTGAAATATGCGCGGCCTAAAGCCGCCGCCGGGCGTTTTGTTTAACGCGTTATTTATTCTATAAAATATCCTCCATTGTTGCGGGGTTAATAGTAAAGGGCCTCAAAGATATATTTCCCCAGTAATCATCGAAATCAAAAGCAAAAAACCAATGCCCATCTTCTCCGAGGCAAATATCACCCTCTTCTAAATATGGGTAGCCATCGAAATCATACCAGCGGCAGCTTTTAAAAGCTTTTATTATTTGTTTTTCGTCCATTGTATTTTCTTTTACTGGGTGTTTTGTATTGTCTTTATCTGTGAGGTCGTAACAGTCAATTAACATCGGCAAAGCGTATTCCTTAAAAGCGTTCACGGCTTTTGCTTTTGTGTCGTAGATGAATACGTTCGAATCGGTCGCCCCTTGCTGTGAGTGAATCACCGCCCAAACTTGTTTCGTATTTTTCATTTTGTTACCTTTTTTTTTATTGTTAATGAATAGGCGTTATTATACGCGTGTTTTTAAATATATCTAAACTACCGCAAGCATGGCCGGCGCTTGTACACGTGCCGCACGGTCCCGGACATATGAAGACCTTACCGCCGCCCGCGGCTTTCCTTGCCTTGCGCTTGTCTTCGTTAGTCATTTTATGCGCTGCGATTTTCTTACCTATGTCGACAGTTTCAAAAGTACCGCGGAAAAAGTCGTATTTTTCCAAGCTTTTAAACATATTGTCGTGCTTGCCGCCTTGGCTGGCGTTTAATGCATAATTGCCGGGTAATTCGCCGTACATTGATATATATCTATGAAACAGCGGTAAACTCTTACTATATCCATACGCCGCCACCCTTGGCCGGTCCGCTAACAATTGGAACCAATCCCGCATGATACCAAGGTTAGGGAAGTCGCCATCTACATACAATCTTAAATCTACACGGCGCGCTGCATATTCCGGGCGCTTTAAGATTTCATCTAATCCCGCAGCAATAACGCCGGGCGCGTTACGTTCCAAGATAGTGTTTTGTAATTGCCTAAAATATGCGGCCGGATACCGCCACGCCTTAAAAGAATAACACCATTTTAAACAGTCACCCGCACCCGGACAGTTTACGCCCGGTAATGTGGACCAACTCAAAAAAGGTAACTTTGAATTACCTTCTCTAAATAGTTCAAAATATGGCATTATCTTGGAAGGGTCGCCAACTGTTAACATGCGCACGAAATTAAGTGCGTGCGCGGTCCATGAGTTAGGGTGATAACCGTTCCCGTTTTGTTCTATATCCTTAACAACTTCGCCCATGATCTCCCGGCGCAATTCTTCGAGTTTATTATTTACGGCCAATAATGCCCAGTTTGTACCCATTAATTTATTTACTTTCATTATTATTGCCCTTTCCAACTAATCGAACCTCTCCAGTATTTTCTTCACAGACTTCATATAGTGTAATACACTCGCCATTAGATATTGGCTTGTCAAAATGTATCTCCAATAAAATCTCTTGGTCCTCTGTGTACCAATCATTATTAATAATTTCTCTCAGCTTTCCAACAGTCATTACTTCACCGCCTTCTTATTTATGTTATACATTGTTTTCATTATTGCAACTAACACAACCGCCGCCATGGCCATGATTGCAACCAGCGCCGCGGCTACATTACCCGCCGTAGTATTTAGGCGTGGCCCTTGCGTTAATACCATGTAAGCGAAAACCACGCCGCTTCCGCTCATGCTGGCCATTGTAAAAGCTGCTGCCGTGCTTAGTAGATTGTTAACAGATTCCCTTGTGATTCCTTTTATCTGTTTCATTTTATTACCTTTCGTTTTAGTTATGAACATTGACCAACCTATTTAAACAGATTCAAAAGCGCAACTACTATTTTAATAGATAT
>TARA_R110002074_G_scaffold107000_7_pt1 | contig 20205 bp, 16 predicted proteins | sample TARA_R110002074 | Tara Oceans TARA_R110002074 (sample SAMEA4397215) | marine metagenome | biome: Polar Biome; feature: [MIX] marine epipelagic wind mixed layer (ENVO:01000061); material: water (ENVO:00002006), including particulate matter (ENVO:01000060) such as... | depth 10-100 m | reverse complement strand
TATACCTTTCGTACCACAACCGATAATGACGCCAGTGACACACCGTCCGGCCTTCTCTGGCACTATGTTTAAGGTGAAGTCTGACTGGGTATTCGCTTTCCAGCTAACCGATCGAAGCCACCGGCTTTCAACCGGCGGCTGGAACGTGAAAATGATACAATAGACCCGACTAGCTCCATCGCATCGCGTTGCAAACCGCCCAAATCAGCGCCATATAACAGGGATACAATCCGGAGCACGCAATGACCCAATACCTTGATTTCGAAAAACCACTGGCCGAGATTGAAGGCAAAGCAGAAGAGCTGCGCGCAATGGCACGGGCAAATCCAGAAATGGATACCGCCGCTGAAGCCAAAGCCTTAGATGCCAAAGCAGCTATAATATTGGATGAATTGTATGGCTCACTCACGCCTTGGCGCAAATGTCAGGTGGCGCGGCACCCAGAGCGGCCGCATTGCAAAGACTACATCGAAGCGTTGTTCACGGAATACACGCCGTTAGCAGGCGACCGAAACTTTGCGGACGATCTGGCGGTGATGGGCGGATTGGCGCGGTTCAATGACATGCCAATCATGGTGATTGGACATGAAAAGGGCAACGATACCAAATCTCGCATTGAACGGAATTTTGGCATGGCGCGGCCAGAAGGGTATCGCAAGGCCGTGCGCCTGATGGAGTTGGCAAACAAGTTCAACTTGCCGGTGATCACGCTGGTTGACACCCCCGGTGCTTATCCCGGCAAAGGTGCCGAGGAACGCGGACAGTCCGAAGCAATCGCGCGGTCCACCGAGAAATGTTTGCAGATCGGTGTGCCCCTGATCAGTGTCATTATTGGTGAAGGTGGATCAGGCGGTGCTGTTGCATTTGCCACCGCAAACCGCGTCGCGATGTTGGAACATGCGGTTTATTCGGTGATCACACCAGAGGGCTGTGCGTCAATCCTGTGGAAGGATTCCGAAAAAATGCGCGAGGCGGCAGAAGCAATGCGGCTGACGGCTGATGACCTCAGGAAACTTGGCGTGACCGACCAGATCATCAAAGAGCCCAAGGGTGGTGCGCACCGCAATGGACCGGCAGCGATCAAAGCCGTCGGCCAGGCGATTGCGGCGATGCTCAAGGAATTGAACGGCAAAGACGGCAAAGCGCTGGTTGCAGATCGTCGGCGCAAGTATCTTGATATCGGCGGCAAGGGGTTGGCCGCCTAATGTTCTGCCACCACCTCTGTAGATGAGGACTGAGGAGGGGCAATATATCTGAGGTTCTGCGTGAGAACATTGTAATTTTCTTTGACGACCCAAGCCATAGAAAGCATCGGGCAATGCCGCACAGGTACAGGTGCAAAATATCCGGAACACTCTGCGCTAAATCATTGTGCATGATGATAAAAATGTGTCTTTAAGACCAATACGTCACCGATCATGTGATCATGCGTGAATTGTAATACTGCGCAACAATACCGATATTATTACGCAGAGGGAGTCTGATTTCGCTTCTGTCATCTGCCTCCTTCCCCATGAAAAACGGAAAAGGAGATTGTTATGTACAAGCGCATTCTTACCGCCGGTCTGTTGTTCGGAATGGTCAGCACGGGTCCGCCTGCTTACGCGATGACCTGTATGCCGCGCACTGATCTGGTAGCAAAACTAACCACGGCATATGCCGAGAACCTGACGGCCCGAGGATTGCAAAACGAAAGATCCATCGTTGAAGTCTGGGCATCGGCAGAAACGGGCAGCTACACCATCCTGCTCAGCCGGGCCGACGGGATGAGCTGCGTCCTCTCTGCAGGCACACACTGGTTGGCCGAAAGTCCGGTCCCCGCGAAAAAAGGTGTGGCATGCTAAGGTCGCATCAACATTTATGTTAACGAGCGCGCCCAGAGTTGCGAACAGGCGCGCCCATTAACTCGCCAGCATCCGTAGGCCCTGGGTCACATCCGAGCGCACGGCCAGCCGCAATCCCGGTTCGTCCCCGGCGCGCAGGGCCGCGATGATCAGGCGGTGAAATTGCGGCGGTTCTGTGCGGCGCAGGCGGCCGTAAAGGGCGCGCATCGTTGGCCCCATTTGCAACCAGACGGTCTCGGCCATTGCCAGCATCGCGGGCGCTTGGGCGCGCAGATATAAGGTGCGATGAAATTCAAGATTGGTGCGAATATAGCCGACCGCATCGCGGTGCGCGACGGCTTCGGCAACTGCACCGTTGATGGTTTGCAACCTTTCAATCAGCGCCATATGCGCGCGCGGCAACGCGCGACTGGCAAGCTCAACTTCGATCAATGCCCGCAGGGCCGCAAGTTCTTCTATCCGTTCATTGCTGAGTTCAGGCGTCGAAATACGACCCGAGGTGGACATGGTTAGCGCCCCCTCTGCCGCCAGCCTGCGGACGGCCTCGCGCGCCGGTGTCATCGACACGTCGAATTCTTTGCCGATACCGCGTAGGGTCAGCGCCTGACCGGGGGGTAAATCACCATACATGATCCGGCTGCGCAGGTGCCGATAGACCCGGTCATGGGCGGGGATCGTACTATCAATCGGACGCGGTGAATGGTTCATGATAGCGGTGTGATCACAAATGCACGCAGGGTCAAGTGATCCAATACCAACGGTGCATCTTAAGGAGGCAAAGCCGTATGGTTTCAGTTTGTAGCATCTTACCTCTCTGCTCGGCGAAAATTTGCCCACGTAAACAACAGTACTTTGAGATTTTGCATAAATCGTCGATGTTCCGCGCCAAGGCGTGTCTGGTCAGGTCCGCCACCGGACATAACGATCTTTGAGGAACATATCAGCGTGAAGCACGCCAGCCGGCCGTTCGGCCTATTCGTTTTGTGCGCCGCGCTTCTGCTTACCGCCGCATGTTCAACACCTTCGCAAGATGTGGCGACACTGTCATCGTTGGAACTGAATCCAGAGCGTCAACAATTGGCGTTGATGGAGGTGCAGCAACTTCAATCAAAAGGCCGTCGCGTGTGGTGCGTGCCCTTTGCGCGCAACGTCAGTGGCGTCCAAATTCGCGGCAATGCGAATACGTGGTGGGGCAAGGCCAGTGGCCTTTATGAAAAAGGAAAAGAGCCGCTTGTCGGTGCTGTGATGGCGTTTCGTAAAACCAGCAAGCTGCCAATGGGTCACGTTGCTGTGGTGTCTGAGGTTGTGTCCGACCGAGAAATCCGTGTGGATCATGCGAATTGGAAACGTAACGAAGTGTCGTTGAAAATGGATGTGATTGATGTGTCAGAAAATAACGACTGGTCTGCTGTGCGCCTGAAAAGCCAGCCAACGGCGTTCGGCAGCGTCTATCCGGTAACCGGGTTTATCTATCCCGAATAAGATCAGAACTGATAGCGGTGTAAATCGCTGCCATGTTTCTTAAGCCATCGGCGCGGGAGTTTGTAATCGCCGTAAATCCGTTCAACTTCCGCCCAGAATGCGGGCGAGTGGTTCATCTGCGCCAGATGCGCGACCTCGTGGGCCGCGACATAATCCAAAACCTCTGGTGGAGTCATGATCAATCGCCACGAAAACATCAGCCCCCCATCTGACGTACAGGACCCCCAGCGTGACCGCGTATCGCGCATGGTCAGCCGATTGTAGGGTTTGCCCAGCCGTACGGCATAATTATCACAGGCCCCTGCCAGTCGGTCACGTGCCACCTCGCGCAGATAGGCGGCCAGACGTTTTGGCACGCGGTCCGTTGGTCCCGGTACGGCAACCTCACTCTGTCCGATTTGGACGGACCGTCCAAGCCCCTGCGTCACGGTCAACATTTGTCCACCCACAGGCAATTGGGCACCCAAACCCACCTGCACATCCGCCCCACGGGCCTCCAGATGCTTGCGAATCCAATCTTCCTTGGTACGCGCAAAATCCAACGCCTCACGCTCCACCAGCCGCGCTGGCATGGTTAACGTCACCCGTCCGTCCAATTGGGAAATGCGCAAGGAAATGCGCTGCGCCCGTGCCGAACGGCGCAAGATCAGGGGGATCGGGGGATCGCCGGGCAGGATAGGGTCGCTCATCTACGGGTTCTCTCAAGACCAAGGGTGGCCAAAGCCTTTGACACTGCCTATCTCATATGGCACTTGGCCAGAATCATAAAGCTGATCATCTACACGCAACCGCAATTTGAAGAAGGGGTGTTTCATGCCCAACGAAGAATGGGGAACCAAGCGCCTGTGCCCCACAACGGGCAAGCGCTTCTATGACCTGAACAAGAATCCTATCGTCAGCCCCTATACCGGCGAAGTGCTGGAAGTGGACGCATCCAAATCGCGCATGATCGCGGCGGATGCAGAGGATGCCGTCACAGCTAAGGCTAAGAAGGCCGAAGTTGAGGAGGAAGACGTCCTTGATGATGGCGATGAGGTCGAAGTGGATCTGGACGACGATATTCTGGATGACGACGACGACGATGAAGACACAGTGCCGCTGGATGACATCGCCGACGTAGCAGCCGACGACGACGATTGAGTATTGTCGACTATTAAGAAAGACTTGAGGGCGGGGTCCAATTTTTCACTTGATCCCGCCCGCGCTTGCGCCTAATTACGCGCCACTTACCCGGGCAACCCGCCCGAACACCAATACGAACCTCTGGTTCTATTTGGGGCATTAGCTCAGCTGGGAGAGCGCCTGCATGGCATGCAGGAGGTCAGCGGTTCGATCCCGCTATGCTCCACCAATCCTCCATCGTAATTCTCGGTGTGGTATTCTGCTCCGTTTCGGGGCGGACTGACGCCTGTCTGCTAGGCGGCCAGTCTGAGACAGCGGTTCGATAGAGTTATGCTCCGCGAAACATTACTTGAAAGTCATTCGCAGACTTTCTGATGGCCTGCGCGCTGATTAATCATCACGAACCGCTTCATCTTGAACGCCTTCACGTCTTTGAATGCGGCGACCGAAGGGTGCCTGGCAGTAGGTCGCCGGTGTATGCCTTTTCGGAAAACCGCCACTGGTCATATGACGCCGCTGAATTGTAACAGCACAAACACCATGTACATTCGCAGTCCAACCGCTTACCGACGGCCCCAACCAATGCCGGGGCGCATCGCCGCTGGCCACTGCATCCCATGCAGCCATTATCAGAACAGGACGATCCCGTGATCCAGACTATCGCAGACGCGCTTGCCCAAAAGGGCTATGACACACTTACCGCAGTGCAAAAGGCTGTTTCAGACACCGCACTGGCAGATGCCGATCTGCTGGTTTCTGCCCAAACCGGGTCAGGCAAGACCGTCGGTTTCGGTCTGGCCATCGCGCCAACACTGCTGGGCGAGGCGGATCGCTTTGGGCCTGCGGGTGCGCCGCTTGCACTGATCATCGCTCCAACCCGTGAACTGGCGATGCAGGTCAGCCGCGAGTTGACTTGGCTTTATGGCCCGGCGGGCGCGGTTGTGACGACGTGCGTTGGCGGGATGGACACGCGCACCGAACGGCGCATGCTGGACCGGGGGGCGCATGTTGTTGTCGCCACGCCGGGTCGTCTGTGTGACCATATTAAACGTAACAACATCAAACTGCATGACTTGCGCGCAGTGGTGTTGGATGAAGCTGATGAAATGCTCGATCTGGGATTTCGCGATGAACTTGAATTCATCTTGTCAGAAGCCCCCGAAGATCGCCGTACGCTAATGTTCTCAGCCACCGTGCCTGCAGCAATTGGTAAGTTGGCAAAATCGTACCAGCGCAACGCGCAGCGGGTCGAAACAGTTGGCGAAGCGAAACAACACAGTGACATCGAGTACCGCGCGCTGACCGTGCATCCACGCGACGTCGAAAACGCCATTATCAACGTGTTGCGGTTTTACGAGGCCAAGAACGCCATCGTGTTCTGCAACACCCGTGCTGCGGTTTCACGGCTAACTTCACGATTCACGAACCGTGGGTTTTCTGTTGTCGCGCTGTCCGGTGAATTGAGCCAAGCTGAACGCACCAACGCCTTGCAAGCTTTGCGTGACGGGCGTGCGCGTGTCTGTATCGCCACGGATGTGGCCGCGCGGGGGATCGACCTGCCCAATCTTGAACTGGTGATCCACGCCGATTTGCCGTCGAATTCGGATACATTGCTGCACCGTTCTGGCCGCACGGGCCGTGCGGGGCGCAAAGGCGTGTCCGCGTTGATCGTCCCTGCCAAGATGCGCAGCAAGGCCAACCGCCTGATCGGGGGGGCCAAGCTCAAAGTTGATTGGGCCGCACCGCCCTCTGCCACAGAAGTGAACGCAGCTGATGAAGAGCGCCTGCTGGCGGATGCCGCATGGTCCGACCCGGTTGCTGAGGATGCAACGGAATTCGTAGCCAATCTGGTGACGCAGTTCAGCCCAGAACAACTCGCAACCGCATTTGTGAACCTCTACCGCGCGCGCCAATCTGCGCCAGAGGAACTCAGCGAGGCGGGTGCTGTCGATGACAAACCACGCACCGCCTTTGGCCCTTCGGTCTGGTTCTCAGTCGCAACCGGGCGCAACGACGGGGCAGAGCCACGCACATTGTTACCAATGCTCTGCCGTTTGGGCGATCTGACCAAAGACGATATCGGCGCAATCCGCATCCAGCCGAGCCACAGCTTTGTGGAAATACTCGCCTCGTCTGCACCGCGATTTATGAATGCGCTTGGGGCGGATATGAAAGTCGAAAGTGGCGCAGTTGTGACGCAACTGGACAGCCCACCAAACCTTGAGCGTGGCCCAAAACCAGGTGGCAAACGCGGTCCAAAACCGGGCGGCCGCCCAGAGCGCGCACCGCGCCCACCACGGGACAATCAGTCATATGATCCCGATGTGCCATCGGCACCGCGTAAACCGCATGCGACCCCTGCTGAGGCTCCAATCGCCGAAGTTGCAGCCCCCCGTTCCGAAAAACCACGTGCCGAAAAGCCGCGCACCGACAAAGCAAAGTTCGAAAAACCGCGCGCACCCAAAGGGGAACGCCCGCCAAAGTCGCACAAGACCGAACGCACCCCGATGAAACCGGGTGCGGCACCCAAGCCAAAGTCAAACCCGAAGCCAGACGCCGACGGAAAGCCCAAGGCCAAGGCTGTGTGGAAAAAAGAAAAGCCTGCGGACGATACATATGAGCCACGCAAACCGAAGCCGGGCAAACCATTCAAACCAAAAGGCGATGCCCCAGCTGGTGAGAAATCATATCAACGCGCAGCGGACCCCTCTAAGCGGTTCACGCCCCCGGACAAGATCGGTAAGCAAGGCGGTAAGCCCAATGCACGACCTAAACCAGGCGGCAAACCAAAGGGCGGGGACGCCACGCCAAAACGCAGCAAAAGCAGCTTTAGACCTAAATAGAAAACGCCGGGGAAATCCCCGGCATCTTCGTTTTTGCGGTAACCGGAATTATTCAAAAATTCCGGTTCGAACTCCTTAAAGGAATTCGCTACCCCTTGCCTTTCCAAGGCACCAGAATCCGTTCGGCCCAGCGCATTAGCATGTCGATGCCAAAGCCGATGATGCCGATCAAGATGATACCCATGATCACGATGTCCGTGTTCTGGAACTTGGATGCGGTCATGATCATCATGCCGACACCCTTTTCCGCCGCGACCAATTCAGCGGCCACAACCGTACCCCAACAGACCCCCATCGCCACACGCGCACCTGTGAATATCTCGGGCAGGGAATTGGGGATAATCACATGGCGCATGATCTGCCATTTTGAGGCCCCCAAGCTATACGCCGCATGCACCTTGGAAATACTAACACCAGAAACGCCAGACCGCGCGGCAATCGCCATAATCCATAGCGACGCAAGAAACAGCAGGATGATTTTACCTGACTCACCAATCCCGGCCCAGATGATTACCAGCGGGATCAAGGCCAGCGGCGGCACCGGGCGCATAAATTCGACGATCGGATCAAACCAACCTCGAAACCAATCGCTGAGCCCCATTGCATAGCCCAACGGGATGCCGATGATCGCACCAAAGATGAAACCGACGATGACCCGGAACAAAGAATACCCCAAGTGTCCGGCAAGCGACGTACCACGAAATCCCTCGGCCGCGACCTTGATTGAGCGGGTCCAGACTTCTTCGGGTGCGGGCAGATACAGCGACTCCATCTGCCAGCCTTTTTCCGGCTCAAAGTTAGGCGTGCCTTTGTCAGACAGGTTGACCACACCGCCATCAATCTTGATCGACCCACCAGGGGCGATTTTCTGACCGTTGATTTCGACAACCTTTGCACCGTCCTTTTTGGTGATGTCGTCATTGCGATCAACGTTGATCAACACGGTACGCCACTGCGCAACAGTTGCAGTGTCATTCTTGGCAAAACCATCGCCCGGCTCAACAGCCGGGTCTTCGACTTTCTCTTCGCGCGGATGAACAAGTACTGTCACGGTCGCCTCGTCGCGGTCGCCACCTTCAGCCTCAGCCGTATAGGTAAATGTGGCTATGCCTTCATAGGGTCCCGGCGCGTGCAGGAAGCTGGGCAGCCAAGCCGACCCGGTGAAAATGCCCCACATCAAGAAGATGGTGAAGATTGAGATGATACCAGCCGCCCGGTTTGGCCGCACAGCGCTTTCATCCCCAAAGGTGACAGTTTTCAAAGATGTGTAATCCTTGGCCCGCGCGCCCTGCACCACCTTGGTGATGATAAAGAACCCGGCGGCAAAGATCGCAACATAGATTGCAAGAAAGATAATACCGGTCATGCCGCGTCCTCCTTGGTGCCCATAATCTCTTCTTCCATGTCCCAAATCATGTTCAGGATTTCCTCGCGGCGCGGCCCAAACTCGGGGTGTTTCTTGACCTCTCGCAAATCGGCGTTCACACCCAGTTCCGCGAACGGCAAACGGTACTCCTTGTGTATACGGCCCGGACGGGGGGCCATGACGATCAGGCGTTCACCCAGCAACAGCGCCTCTTCGACAGAGTGGGTGATCAGGATTATCGTCTTGCCGGTTTCTTTCCACAGCTTCAACACGAGTGACTGCATCTTTTCACGGGTCAGCGCATCGAGCGCGCCCAATGGTTCGTCCATCAAGATCACGTCCGGATCATTGGCCAAACAGCGGGCCAACGCCACACGCTGCTGCATTCCGCCGGACAATTCGTAAACGGCTTTTTCCTTGAATTCCTGCAGGCCCACAACATCAAGCAGGTGGTCGACAATCTCTTTCTTGTCGTTCTTGGGCATGCCTTTCATCGACGGGCCAAAGCCCACATTTTCGCGCACAGACATCCATTCAAATAGCGCGCCTTGCTGGAACACCATGCCGCGTTCGGCATCTGGCCCAGTGATCAGATGACCATTCAAGGTCATCTTGCCGCCCGTCGGTGCCAAAAAGCCCGCAACAATGTTCAACAGCGTGGTTTTGCCACAACCCGATGGCCCAAGCACAGACAAAAGTTCGCCCGCCTTTAGGTCAATCGATACATCCTGCAACGCCTGCACCGATCCACCATTGGGCAAATCAAAACGCATCGAGAGGTTATCAATGGAAAGTCCGGTCATATTTGATGTATCCCGCGTCCCTGTTTGGACAAATAGGGCAAGGTTTTCCTTGCCTCTGGTTCATTGAGGGCATCGGCGCGGAACCCAAAAGGCACCGCGCCGATGATCGTTCTTACATGCCGTTCGCAGCAGCCAACGGAGCAGTGTTCACTGCGTCCTCGTAGCTGTCGAGCGCGCCATCAATGCTGCCCGCGGTCACGAACACATCCGCAACACCCTTCATGAAGGTCGCCGCGTTGCCGCCCAACCACTTTTCTGAAAGCTGGTCCTCGACACTTGGGAACTTCATCGTGCCAATTGATGACCGCGCCGCTTCCAGATCCATACCGGCCTGTTCAGCAATCACCGCCAGCATCTCGTCGCCACCAGCACCCGAGTTCCACTTTTCATTCGCAGCCGCTGTTACGGCAAGAAACTTAGCAACAACATCGCCATTTTCAGCGATATAGGCCGCAGGCGCGGATGTGACGTCAAACACCAAGATGCCCAACTCTTCTTTTTCGGTGCCCGTCAGCAATACGTTGCCGTACTCCTTCATGCGGGCCAAGCCACCGCCATAGCCACAGGCGAAATCAACTGCACCTTGGCTCAGCGCCGCGGCACCCTCTGGTGGGGCCATATCAACGATCTGAAGCGAATCGAGTGGTACACCAAAGTGGTCCATCTGGCGCAGGAAGCCGTAGTGTGCAGCTGTACCAAGTGGCACTGCAACTTTCTTGCCAGCTAATTCGCCAGCAGAATCTTTGTCGATCTCAAGGCCTGCTGACACGACGCAGTTGTCGTTGTCAGAATAGGAAACAGCCACATCCACAGTCTGAATGTCCTGACCACCTGAGACGGCCACAACGAAGGGTGGTACACCTTGGCTGAATGCGATTTGCACGTCACCGGACGCCATCGCGGCCGACATTGCTGTGCCTGTTTCGAAAGAAACCCAGTTCACTTTCATGCCCAGGGCTTCGTCATATGCGCCGCTTGCTTTTGCTTCCATCATGGGCAGAGGCCATTCCAGGAAATATGCGACTGTGATTTCACCATGCGCATCGGCGAATGCTGCTTGGCCTGTCATCGCCATCACGACACCAGCTACAAATCCAGTTGTTGTCTTCTTGATCATTGTTTTCTCCCGTTGATCATTCCCGATCCTTTATTGGTCGGGTTTTCTTGGTTATTTCTCGCTGTTCATCTGCCTGTCAGTTTTGCCTTGTCATGGTCGCTTCACGGCTCTGCCGATACCTCTGAAAATCATGATCAGACGATACTAACCTTACACACCATGCAACCTATCTTTTGAGTGAGCAATCAATTCCAATCAATTTTTCAAGGTCTTCCTTGCACAAATTGGCCTCATCGCACGATAATTGAACAGTTGCGGCAGATTTCAAGTGGCGCAGTTTGTGTTCCAGACCTTCAAAAAACAAATGTCCAATTCTTGATGGTTCATGAGTCCAGTTTAATCCATTCAAGGGAAACTGATCTCATCAGTCAAATATCCGGGGAGAAATGGGTCCGGCGACAACCGATCATTTCGCCCGTGAACATACATACACCCAAACGTCACATACACCCAAACATCACAGAAACGCTGACTTGTCTGGATTCACCATTCCGGCCAGACTGGCCCTACTCGATTCTAAAAAAAAGCAGTGTTGTATATCTTTAGAATGGCGCGCCTAGCCTTGAATTCACACATCGCCCCCGACGCGAAGAAAGGTCTGAACCCCATGGACGGTACTTTTAACGAAAATGATATTTCCCGCGTTGTCGAGGTCGACCGCGCGCACATCTGGCATCATCTAAGCCAGCACAAGCCCTATGAAACAGCCGACCCCCGCATCATTGTCGAAGGCAAAGGCATGCGAGTCTGGGATCAAAAAGGCAAAGAACACCTTGATGCGGTGTCAGGTGGGGTCTGGACTGTCAATGTGGGCTATGGCCGCGAACGTATCGCTAACGCTGTGCGCGATCAGTTGATCAAGCTGAACTTTTTTGCGGGGTCTGCAGGCTCCATCCCCGGCTCCAATTTTGCCGAAATGCTGATCGATAAAATGCCGGGGATGTCACGCGTCTATTATTGCAACTCTGGCTCCGAGGCGAACGAAAAGGGCTTTAAGATGGTCCGCCAGATCGCGCACAAGCGTTATGGCGGCAAAAAGTACAAGGTGCTGTACCGCGATCGCGACTATCATGGCACAACAATCACTGCCCTGTCAGCGGGCGGGCAGGATGAACGAAACGCGCAATATGGCCCCTTCACAGAAGGGTTTATCCGCGTCCCACATTGCCTTGAATATCGCGCGTTTGAACAAGACGGCGCGCCACAGGAAAACTATGGTGTGTGGGCTGCGGATCAGATTGAAAAGGTGATCTTGGCAGAAGGCCCCGACACCGTCGGCGGCCTGTGCCTAGAACCTGTGACTGCGGGTGGCGGTGTGATCACGCCCCCGGATGGGTATTGGGACCGTGTGCAGGAGATTTGCAAAAAGTACGACATCCTGCTGCACATTGATGAAGTCGTATGTGGCGTTGGTCGCACCGGTGCCTGGTTTGGCTATCAGCACTACGGCGTCAAACCTGATATGGTGACAATGGCCAAAGGTGTTGCATCTGGCTATGCCGCAATCGCATGCCTTGTGACCACCGAAGAGGTGTTCAACATGTTCAAGGACGACGCCGCAGACCCGATGAACTACTTCCGCGATATCTCAACCTTTGGCGGCTGTACCGCGGGTCCGACAGCAGGCATTGAGAATATGAAGATTATTGAGGATGAAAACCTTCTCGAAAACACCACCAAGATGGGCGACTATATGCTCGGCAAGCTTGAAGAGTTGGCGGACAAACACGCGGCCATTGGTCAGGTACGCGGCAAGGGATTGTTTCTGGGTGCAGAATTGGTAGACGATCGCGACAGCCGGGCACCCGTGCATGAAAAGATGGCGCAGGCCGTGGTGGGCGACTGCATGCAGCAAGGTGTCATTATCGGAATGACGAACCGATCCCTGCCCGGCAAGAACAATACATTATGTTTCTCGCCTGCGTTGATCGCCAAGAAAGACGACATTGATCAAATCATCACTGCTGTTGATGGCGCGCTTGGTCGTGTGTTCTCCTGAACGCAACTGCATGTTGGTGATAACGTGATTTAAGAATGGTGTGTTGGGCTTGACCCGACATGCTATTGCACCGTAATTGAGGACGTCTTGCCCGAACATGACAACACGTGAGCGGCGGCCATCGGCCATTTTCCGCGCGCTATTCATAATCATCGGAACATAGCGCAACCATATGCGTTAAAAGTCCAAGTATTAACGGGAGACTACTATGATTAAACTACTTATCGCTTTACCGCTTGTCGCTGCTTTGGCTGCTTGCGAAACCCAGAACCAATCTACGGCTGCCGGTGCTCTGACAGGTGCCGCATTGGGTGCCGCTGTCTCAAATGACAGCGACAACATCAAAGGCGCGATCATCGGCGGCATCGCTGGTGCTGCCGCGGGCAACTATTTGGGCCGTACACAGAGCGGTCGATGCGTGTACCAAAACTCCGCTGGCCAGCGGTATACGGCCGCTTGCCCATAACGACTTAAGACACTCATTGAATATGATTGGCCCGGGTTTGGCGACCCGGGCCTTTTTTGTCGACCAGTCAGAAAATATCACTCGATGACATATCAATGTTGGCGCAGCGGCCTCTCTCGCCCCTCTCCGTTCCATATTTTCAATTATTGAAATAAAAAGTCTCATTAATTGCTTTACGATGTCAATAATCTACGCTAAAGTTAGAATTGAGGAAGACTATTTTCGCGCGTTGATAATACCAGATTGAAGCTCAACTAGGTCCACTATAGGATAGCGATTATGGCACTCCCGGTTGAGACATTCTTTCTACACCCCGACGCACAGGGGACGCTGCAACAGCAGATTCAGCAGATGATCGCGCAAGGCATTCTTTCCGGTCGCTTCCAACATGGTGAAAAACTCCCCTCAACACGCAAATTGGCGGGGCATCTGGGTATCAGCCGAATTACCGTCACGATTGCCTATACTGAATTGTTGGCGAACGATTATCTGATCTCAAAGGGCCGGTCTGGATATTTTGTATCAGACAACGCGCCCGCGCCGCCACGGTTTTCGCCGACGGCGCAAGAGACCGATGCGGTTGATTGGTCTCGGGCAATAGGCCAGAAATTTAGTGGGGGTGCCACGCCATCAAAGCCACAGGATTGGGCCAAGTATCGGTTTCCTTTCATTTATGGCCAAGCTGATCCAACACTTTTTGATCACGCAAATTGGCGACTCTGTGCGCTACAAGCTTTGGGCCAACGCGATTTTACATCGTTGACGACGGATTATTACGACAAGGATGATCCACAACTGATCGAATTTATCGCGCGCCACACCCTGCCCCGACGCGGCATTTCGGCACGACCTGAACAGATATTGATTACGCTGGGTGCACAAAACGCTCTGTGGTTGACCACGCAAGTGCTGCTAACGCAAAGACGCCGCGCCGTGTTAGAGGACCCCTGCTATCACGCATTGCGAGACATCTTATCCCAGTCCAGATGCCATGTGACGCCTGTTCGCGTTGATCGAGATGGATTACCGCCAGATGCGATACCACCCAATACGGATGTGATTTTCACGACACCCAGCCATCAATGCCCCACCAACACGACCATGCCAATGGCCCGCCGTACTGCACTATTGGAACGGGCGCGCGAAATGGATGCGTTGGTTGTTGAGGACGATTACGAATTCGAAATGTCGTTCCTGAAATCACCTTCGCCCGCGCTCAAATCTCTCGATACGGATGGACGTGTGATTTATGTCGGCAGCTTTTCAAAGTCGCTGTTTCCGGGGTTAAGATTGGGATATCTTGTTGGATCTGAACCCTTTATAAGAGAGGCTCGGGCGCTACGGGCCAGCGTTTTGCGCCACCCACCGGGCCATATCCAGCGGACCACTTCATACTTTCTGTCCTTGGGCCACTATGACGCCCTGATCCGACGGATGGGCACCGCAATGCAAGAACGTCGCCGCGTGATGGAAGCGGCACTGGCGGAGCATAATCTTGAGGTGTCGGGCAAAGGGTATCATGGCGGCTCGTCGTTCTGGATGCGCGCGCCGGACAAAGTTGACACCGACGAATTAGCGCGCCGCCTTAACAAAAAGGGCGTCCTCATTGAACCAGGACGCGCTTTTTTTGCAGGCGACGTTCAACCAGCAAACTACTATCGTCTCGCCTATTCTTCTGTCCCAACGGCACGGATCGCAGAAGGGGTCAACATTATTGCAAAGGAAATAGGGGAAATGTCATGACCTGGCATTATGAACCCCATCTTTTTGGACCTAACGGACGACTGACCCACAGCTTACCCTGCGGCCAACACGAACCAGATTCGCTCAAATCACCCAATCTTAAGGATGTTCTGCCATGAAAATGACCACCGAAGAGGCCTTTGTAAAAGTTCTACAAATGCACGGTATCGACAACGCGTTTGGGATCATTGGATCTGCCATGATGCCGATCTCTGATCTGTTCCCAGCTGCAGGCATCAAATTCTGGGATTGCGCCCACGAAACGTCCGGCGGCATGATCGCTGACGGCTACACACGCGCTTCTGGCAAAATGTCGATGGCCATTGCTCAAAACGGCCCCGGCATCACCAACTTTGTCACGCCGATCAAGACCGCGTATTGGAACCACACACCGATGTTGCTTGTTACACCGCAGGCTGCCAACAAAACCATCGGTCAGGGCGGTTTCCAGGAAATCGAACAGATGAAACTGTTTGAAGATATGGTTTGCTATCAAGAAGAAGTACGTGACCCATCTCGTATGGCCGAAGTACTGAACCGCGTGATCGAAAAAGCATGGCGTGGTTGCGCACCCGCGCAGATCAACATCCCACGTGATTACTGGACCCAAGTGATCGACATTGAACTGCCACAGATCATTCGTCTTGAGCGCCCACAGGGTGGCGAACAAGCGGTTGCAGACGCCGCCAAGCTGCTCTCTGAGGCCGAATTCCCCGTCATCCTGAACGGCGCTGGTGTGATCTTGTCTGGCGGCATCAATGCGTCGGTAAAGCTGGCCGAGGCGTTGAGCGCCCCTGTTGCCTGTGGTTATCAGCACAACGATGCGTTCCCCGGCGGGCACCCGCTGGCTGTTGGTCCACTGGGCTATAACGGTTCCAAGGCGGCAATGGAGTTGATCCAAAAGGCTGACGTCGTATTGGCGCTTGGCAACCGCCTGAACCCATTCTCGACTTTGCCCGGCTATGGCATCAACTATTGGCCACAGAATGCCAAGATCATTCAAGTCGATATCAACTCTGACCGCATCGGTCTGACCAAAAAGGTTGACGTTGCAATCCAGGGTGACGCGAAAGTCGTGGCCGAACAATTGCTTGCTCAATTGAGCGACGGCGCAGGCGACAAAGGCCGCAAAGAGCGTACTGATTTGATTTCGATGACGAAATCTCGCTGGGCGCAAGAATTGTCGTCGATGGATCACGAAGATGACGCGGATGAAGGTGTGGATTGGAACGAGCGTGCGCGTGATCGCCAGCCAAACCACATGTCACCCCGTCAAGCATGGCGCGCGATCATGTCTGCCATGCCAAAAGATGCGATTGTGTCTTCTGACATCGGCAACAACTGCGCCATCGGCAACGCCTACCCGTCCTTTGATAAGGGTCGCAAATATCTAGCACCGGGCCTCTTTGGTCCCTGCGGATACGGCCTGCCTGCCATCCTTGGTGCAAAAATCGGCTGTCCTGATGTGCCAGTTGTTGGCTTTGCCGGTGACGGCGCGTTCGGCATCTCAATGAACGAAATGACGGCATGTGGCCGCGGCGATTGGCCTGCGATCACCATGATCATATTCCGCAACTATCAGTGGGGTGCTGAAAAACGAAACACCACGCTCTGGTTTGATGATAACTTTGTCGGCACCGAGCTGAATGAAGGCGTGAACTATGCGGAAATCGCCAAAGGATGTGGCTTGAAGGGTATTCAGGTAACGTCGATGGAACATTTGACAGAAGCCCTGAACACAGCCGTCAAAGAGCAGATGAAAGATGGCGTAACCACGTTCATCGAAGTTGTTCTGAATCAGGAGCTAGGTGAACCTTTCCGTCGCGATGCGATGAAAAAGCCAGTTTCGGTTGCAGGCATCAGTAAAGACGACATGCGCCAGCAGGCGCGTACATAAATCTGGTGTCAAAAGCCAAAAAACAAAGGGGTGAGCTATGAGTGTGCTGCAAGGTTTATCGAAACGTGCAGCCGCCCGGCCCGCCCACATCGTACTAAGCGAAGGCCACGACCCCCGGGTCGTGGCCGGCGCAATTGAAGCGGTGCGCAGCGGTATTGCACGGATCACACTTGTGGGTCCCACCGCTAAAGTCACTGCCCAACTGTCGAAAGCTGGCGCATCGGATTCAGACAAAATTGCCATCCAAGATCCCGAAACATCGCCGCTCACTGCAGAATTTGCCCAAACATATTTTGAGCTTCGCCAGCATAAGGGCGTCAGTGAAGATGTTGCAAACACCCAAGCGCATGATCCATTGGTCTTTAGTGCCATGATGGTGCGCAATGGCCACGCAGATGGGACTGTGGGCGGGGCTGTTGCAACCACCTCTGAAACTGTGCGCGCCGCTTTACAAATCATCGGCAAGGCAAAAGAAGCGCCCTTGGTGTCCAGCTTTTTCCTCATGGCCTTGCCCGCCAACCACCCCTCCGGCCGCAGCGCCATGGTGTTTGGCGATTGCGGTTTGGTCATCGATCCAAATGCCGGCGAACTTGCGGCAATCGCTGTCGCCTCTGCTGCGTCGTGCCAAAAACTGTTGGGGGAAACCCCGCGTGTGGCCTTATTGTCATTCTCTACCAAAGGCTCTGCGCGCCATGCCGCCGTGACCAAAGTGTCCGAGGCGGTAGACATCTTGCATGCGAACCACCCCGATCTGATTGCTGATGGCGAACTGCAATTCGACGCCGCCTTTGTGCCCGAGATCGGCGCATCAAAAGCACCCGGGTCAGATGTGGCAGGGCATGCCAACGTCATGATCTTTCCAAATCTCGACGCAGGCAACATTGGCTACAAAATCGCGCAACGGATCGGCGGCGCAGATGCTATTGGCCCCGTGCTGCAAGGTCTTGCCAAGCCTGCAAATGATCTGTCTCGTGGATGCACCGCGCAGGACGTAACGAACATGATCGCTGTCACCACCCTTCAGGCGGCCCTTTGATAATAAGTCAGGAATCACCATGACGCACAAACAGCCTGTTCTCGACCTGTCGCCCAAGGTGTCCGACGAGATCCGCAAAACGACCTGTTATATGTGCGCATGTCGCTGTGGCATTAACGTGCATATGAAAAAGGGTGAAGACGGTGAGATGAAGGTCGCCTATATCGAAGGCAACCGTGATCACCCGGTGAACCAAGGGGTGCTTTGCGCCAAAGGCTCTGCCGGGATCATGCAGCACAACGCCCCCTCGCGCCTGCGCAGCCCGCTGAAACGTGTCGGCCCACGCGGATCTGGTGAGTTTGAAGAAATCAGCTGGGATGAGGCCTATCAGATTGCCGCCGATTGGCTTGAGCCAATCCGCAAGGACAACCCAGAGAAGCTGGCGTTTTTCACAGGTCGTGACCAATCCCAGTCTTTCACCAGCTTCTGGGCGCAGGCGTTTGGTACGCCCAACTATGCGGCGCACGGCGGGTTCTGTTCGGTGAACATGGCCGCCGCTGGTATCTACACCATGGGCGGTGCGTTCTGGGAATTTGGCCAGCCTGATTGGGACCATACCAAACTATTCATGCTGTTCGGGGTTGCCGAAGACCACGATTCAAACCCGATCAAGATGGGCATCGGCAAGATCAAAGGTCGCGGCGCACGCGTTATTGGGGTGAACCCGATCCGTACTGGATACAACGCCGTTGCGGATGATTGGGTTGGCATCACACCCGGCACCGATGGATTGTTCATCCTTGCGATGATCCATTGCCTGATGAAGGCGGGCAAGATGGATCTCAACTATCTGGCCCAATACACCGACGCCCCCGTGCTGGTGAACAACGACCCCAAATCACCCAACTATGGCCTTTTTCTGCGCGACGACGATGGCAAAGAATTGGTGATTGACCGTGGCACGGGCAAGCTGACCGCCTATGACAAGCCGGGCGTGAAGCCAGACCTTGCAGGGACCCACCGCGCCAAGGGTGTGACGCACACGCCTGTTTTCCACCAGATGGCCGAGAAATATCTGAACGACGAATACGCACCCGAAGCGGTAGCGGATCGTTGCGGCATCCCCGCCAAACGCATCCGGGCCATCGCTGCCGAACTGGCGCGCGTGGCGTTTGAAGAATCGTTTGAGTTGGACCACGAATGGACCGATTTCCGCGGCGAAACCCACAAGACCATGACCGGGCGCCCGGTTAGCTTTCACGCCATGCGCGGGATTTCAGCCCACGCCAATGGGTTCCAGACCTGCCGCGCTTTGCATGTGTTGCAGATCATCCTTGGCACTGTCGAAGTTCCCGGCGGTTTCCGTTTCAAACCGCCCTATCCAAAACCCGCCAAGGCACACCCGAAACCGCATGTCGGCATAACCGTAGGCGCGCCGCTCAACGGTCCGCACCTTGGCTTTGTACATGGCCCTGACGATCTGGCGCTGAAAGAAGATGGAACGCCCGCCCGTATCGACAAAGCGTTTACATGGGAAAACCCGATGTCCAGCCATGGGCTAATGCACATGGTAATCTCCAACGCCCATGCCGGTGATCCTTACAAGATCGACACGCTGTTTATGTACATGGCGAACATGTCGTGGAATTCGTCGATGAACACTGGCGGCGTGATGGAAATGCTGACTGACAAGGACGAAAACGGTGATTACGTCATCCCACATATCATCTATTCGGACGCATATTCGTCCGAAATGGTCGCCTATTCCGACCTGATCCTGCCTGACACCACATACCTTGAACGCCACGATTGTATTTCTCTGCTCGATCGCCCGATCTGCGAGGCCGACGCGGCGGCGGACGCGATCCGTTGGCCAGTGGTGGAACCCGACCGCAACGTCAAAGGCTTCCAATCGGCGCTGTGTGATCTGGGTGCAAAGCTCGGCCTGCCCGGTTTCATCAACGACGATGGCAGCCAAAAATACGCCGACTACGCCGACTACATCGTTAACCACCAACGCCGTCCGGGCATTGGCCCACTTGCGGGATGGCGCGCGGGCGAAAACGGCCTGCAATCTGGGCGCGGCGATGTGAACAAAAGCCAGCTCGATAATTATATCGAAAACGGTGGTTTCTTTGTTGAACACATCCCGGCAGGGTCGAATTACTACAAACCCTGGAACAAAGCCTATCAGGCATGGGCCGTAAAAATGGGCCTCTACGACGCGCCGCAGCCGTACCTTTTCAATCTATACGTTGAACCGATGCGCAAATTCCAATTGGCCGCCGAAGGTCATGGGGATCGCCAGCCACCTGACCATCTGCGTGACCGGATCAAGGAAACGATGTCGCCTTTGCCGATCTGGTACGAGACCGATCAGCAAGGCAACGAAGGGTTCACCGTCAACGCCCTGACCCAACGCCCGATGGCGATGTATCACTCATGGGGCAGCCAGAACGCTTGGCTGCGCCAGTTGCATGGCCGAAATCCGCTCTATCTGCCGACCAAGCTGATGCGCCAACATGACCTCGCAGATGGCGATTGGGC
>TARA_R110002074_G_scaffold149035_6_pt1 | contig 20211 bp, 19 predicted proteins | sample TARA_R110002074 | Tara Oceans TARA_R110002074 (sample SAMEA4397215) | marine metagenome | biome: Polar Biome; feature: [MIX] marine epipelagic wind mixed layer (ENVO:01000061); material: water (ENVO:00002006), including particulate matter (ENVO:01000060) such as... | depth 10-100 m | reverse complement strand
ACGGTATTTCTTCGGAACATTTTACAAGAGTTTTACGCGAAGACCCTAAAAAGAAAGGGTTATTATATGCAGGTACAGAAACAGGCATGTATGTTTCATTTAATGATGGGGCTAGCTGGTCTCCATTCCAAATGAATTTACCAATAGTTCCAATAACTGATTTAGCTATTAAAGATGATAATCTAATCGTTGCAACACAAGGGCGTAGTTTATGGATTATTGATGATTTATCTGTACTTCATCAATTAGATGAAAGCAAGAAAAATCAAAATACTATTCTTTTTAAGCCAAGAGATTCATACCGAACAAAGGGAAGAGCGTCTAAAAAGCCTTCTAAAACATCGGGGCAGAATTTAGAAAATGGCGTAATCACACATTTTTTGTTGAAGAATTATACCGAAAAGGATTCTGTTCAGTTAACGTATACGAGTATGGCTGGCGATACTTTAGCTAACTACAATTCTTCTGCGAAGAAAAAAGATAAAAAATTAGCGATTAAAAAGGGTGGTAACACTTTTGTATGGGATACCCGCGGTAAGGGTGCTGAAAAATTAGAAGGAATGATTTTTTGGTGGGCTAGTTTCGACGGTGCTAAAGCTGTACCAGGTAATTATAAAGTCCACTTAAATGTCAATGGCAATAGTAGTTCTGAAACGTTTACCATTTTGCCAGACCCAAGAGCCGAAAGCTCGGTGGCCGAAATGCAAAAGCAGTTCGATTTTATTACCGATATAAATACAACTATCGAAAAAGCACATCAATCTATAAAGAAGATTAGAAATGTAACCGAACAATTGAATGCGTTTACGAAGCAGTATAAGGATGATGCTAGAACTAAGGATCTTGTAGAAAAGGCTAAGGCAATGAAAGAAAAGTTGGGTGAGGTCGAAAAGGCATTGTATCAGACCCAGAATAGAAGTGGTCAAGATCCATTAAACTTCCCAATTAAATTGACCAATAAATTAGGTCATTTAAATAGCTTAGTGTCTATTGACGATTTCCCACCTACGGAGCAAGACATTGCTGTAAAGAATGAATTGACTACTAAAATAAACAAGGAGCTTAAAATTTTCGATGATGTAGTTTCCTCTGAGCTACAAGAATTTAATGCTGCTTTTAATACATTAAAATTGAATTATCTGTTTATTGACGACAGTAAATAAGTACACTATAAAAACCCTCTCTAGAAATAGAGAGGGTTTTTTTATAACACATACTCAACCTTAGAAAAGAACTATCAAACAACACTTAACATGAAAAAGCAACTAGTATCATTGCTCGTGGTTTTTGTAACCACATTTACCTTTGCACAAACAGCAAATGATTATTTTAAACCTTTAAAATATCGAAATATTGGTCCATTTAGAGGTGGGCGCTCCGTAACTGCAACAGGCGTTATTGGTAACCCAATGGTCTATTATATGGGCACCACCGGTGGCGGATTATGGAAAACTGAATCTGCCGGCCAACGTTGGGAAAATATATCTGATGGGTTTTTTGAATTAGGATCAGTAGGGGCAGTTTCTGTTTCTGCTTCTAATCCGAATATAGTCTATGTGGGTATGGGTGAGCATGCGCCGAGAGGTGTAATGACATCCTACGGTGACGGGGTATATAAGTCTACCGATGCTGGTCATACATGGAAAAAAATGGGCCTTGAAAAAACCCAGCATATTTCACGTATCATCATACATCCAACAAATCCAGATATCGTTTATGTTGCTGCTCAAGGCGCTCTTTTTGAAGGTAACCCTGAACGAGGAGTATATAAATCAATCGATGGAGGAAAGACCTGGACGAATACCCTTTTTGTAAATAATTTAACGGGTGCTTCTGAGCTTTCTATGGATGCTAATTATCCTGAAATTATGTATGCGGCTATGTGGGAGCATCAACGAAAGCCAAATATGGTGATTAGCGGTGGTGTAGGTAGCGGACTTTATAAATCTACCGATAGCGGAGATACTTGGAAGAAAATACACAAAGGTCTCCCTGAGGAAAAAGGGAAAATGGCAATTGCCGTAAGCCCATCAAATTCAAATAAAGTGTATGCTTTAATTGAAAGTGATTCAGATGCCGATAAAGGAGGTTTATTCGTATCGAATGATGCTGGTGAATCTTGGTCTATGATAAGTGGCGATAATCGTTTAGTGCAACGAGCTTGGTATTATATTGAAGTTTTTGTGGACCCTAATGATGATGATACCGTGTACGTTTTAAGTGCCCCGGCACTTCGTTCTGAGGATGGGGGTAAAACTTGGGAGAATGTTGAAGTTGCCCATGGCGACACTCATGATTTGTGGATTAATCCTAAAAACTCAAAAAATATGGTTTTAGCAGATGACGGTGGGGCTGCTGTTTCTTTTGATTACGGAAAAACATGGTCTACACAGAGCAATATGCCTACAGCACAGTTTTATAGAATCAGTGTAGATAATTTGTTTCCATATAATATTTATGGCGGTCAGCAAGATAATGCGTCTGTAAAGATTGCTAGTCTTTCTACTGGCAGTGGAGGTATAACTACCAGAGATTGGACGGATTCTGCAGGTGGTGAAAGTGCATTTTTGGCTTTTGACCCAGATAATCCACGTTATGTAATGGGTGGTCAATATTTAGGTACTGTAGAGGTAATGGATATGGTCTCAAAATCTTCTACCCAAATAATGCAAGCGCCGATTCAATATTTGGGTCGCGAGGCTAGAAACATGCGATATTTGTTTAATTGGAATGCGCCAATTATAGCTTCAACACATGAACTTGGAACTTTTTATCACGGTGCTCAATATGTGTTTAAAACAAGAGATATGGGGGTAACGTGGGATAAAATTTCTCCAGATTTAACACGTGATAATGATGAGAAACAAGGTAATGGTGGTGGACCCTACACCAACGAAGCGGTAGGTGCTGAAAATTATGGTACACTTGCGTATATAGTAGAATCTCCACATGAAAAGGGGCACATCTGGACAGGTAGCGATGATGGTTTGGTGCACTTGACCAAAAACGGTGGCGAATCATGGGAAAATGTAACCCCTAAGGGCTTAAAAGAGTGTTTAATCAATGCTATTGAAGTATCTCCACATGACCCAGCAACTGCATATATTGCTACAACAAGATATAAGTTTAATGATTACACTCCTGGGTTATATAAAACGACAGACTATGGTAAATCGTGGACTGCAATAAACACGGGCATTCCATATGGTGCTTTTACGCGTGTTGTTCGTGAAGATGAGTTTAAAAAAGACCTGTTGTATGCAGGTACCGAAAAAGGAATATTTGCATCATGGAACGGGGGTAAAAACTGGGAGCCGTTTCAGCTGAATTTACCTGTTACTCCTATTACTGATTTAAAGATGCATAAAGGCGATATGGTTGTAGCTACATCTGGGCGTTCATTTTGGATTCTTGATGATGTTATTGCTTTGAGCCAATATCAGCCTTCTAAAAAAGGACTTCAGCTATTAAAACCGAAAGATGCCTATAATGGTTCTTGGGGTAGCCCGTTAAATGGGGATTCAGATAAGTTTAAGGGTAGCGATACTTTTGATGGTGTAAACCCTGCTAACGGAGTGGTATTGTACTATGAACTTCCTAAGCTAAAAGATAGTACGGCCATAACATTAGAAGTTATAGATTCGAAAGGGAAAACAATTAGAACTATAGGTTCAGAAAAAGACCCAACGTATAAACCACATAATGGAGGTGGTGCTCCACCGGCTCCATTACTTACTAAAAAAGAAGGATTGAACCGTTTTGTGTGGGATATGGAATATCCTATTATGCCAAGTATACCAGGAGTTTATATGGAAGCAGGATTTGGTGGTCATAGCGTTTCACCAGGCATCTATACTTTTAAATTATCGGTCGAAGGGCAAACGGTGTCCACCACGGGTACAATTAAAGAGTTGCCTACGTATGAAACGAAGCCAGGTCAATATGAAGAATATGATGCATTTATGACGGTTGCCGAGCAAGAGTTAACTAAAATGCATAACATGATTAATCAATTGCATACAGTTCAAGAAAACCTAAAAGAGATGTTGAAAGATGTTTCGAATGCATCTGTTAAAAAAGAAGGAGAGAAATTACTTGCCGACATGAAAGCGTGGGATGAAGATATGGTACAACGTAAATCTCAGGCGTATGATGATGTGGAAAATTTCCCAAATAAATTTTCAGCAGAATACATATTCATGATTAATCAAACCAGTAGTACTATTCCAAGATTGAACAAGGCTAGCAAAGACCGTAAGGTAGAATTAGATGCACAATGGGCAGGCTTAAAAGCAAGAGGTAATCAATTCATCAACACCTATATTCCTGCCTATAATAAAGTATTGTGGGAAGCTGGTATCGGCGCTTTAAGATTATAATATAGAATCTATACGCTTTTGCTAACTTTGAGCTCGAACCTAGCATATTATGAGCGAATATTACAATTATATAAAATCCCTGCATCTCATCTTCGTAATTACGTGGTTTGCAGGGCTTTTTTATATCCCAAGGTTATTCATTTATCATATTGAAGCCAATCAAAAACCATCTCCTGAAAAAGAGATACTTTCTAAGCAGTTGAAACTAATGACCAAAAGACTTTGGTTTATTATCACTTGGCCTTCTGCGATATTGGCCACTTTTTTTGCTATTTGGCTTTTAGTTATTTACCCTGGCTGGTTAACACAACCATGGATGCTTGTTAAATTGGGATTTGTACTACTATTAATTCTCTACCATTTAAAGAACCATCAGATTTTCAAGAAGTTTCAACGCGATGAAATCAACTATACGTCTAATTATATGCGCATGTGGAACGAGGGTGCTACACTCATACTTTTTGCAATCGTTTTCTTAGTGATTTTAAAGAGTACTTTCAATTGGATTTTTGGTGTAGTTGGTATTATAGTCGTAGGTGTTCTATTAATGCTAGGTATTAAACTCTACAAAAGAATCCGGAATAAGAATCCGGAGGCTTGATATGCATTTTAGATTTTAATATTATAGAAAGAACATGAATTCAACTGATTTCCGGAAACTTGTCGCAAAACATTTTTCACCTAGTATTAGAAAATTAGGATGGAAAGGTTCTGGATTCGATTTCCGAAAAATTGAGGATAATCATGTAGTTAATATTTTCGGAATTCAAGGAAGTTGGATGGGTGGCTCTGTATGTTGCGAAACCGCAGTTCATTTTGATTTTTTTTCTGACTTAAGTGGCCAAAAGGATTTTAATAAAACGAAATACTCAAGCTGTTTACTTCGTTCAAGATTATCTCCGGATGGAGAAGGTGATTATCATTGGGTTTTTAGTGATAATCAAACACAAAATATAGAATCAGTTAAATCAATTTTGAAGGCTTTTGAAAATCACGGTTTAAATTTTTATAAAGAATTTCAAGATTTCCCACATCCATTTGTCGATATTCGAGTTATGGACTTAGAAGTAAACAATAATTATAAGGTTTTGGATAAATATTATGTGGGAAATGGTATGGGAATAGCACGTTTTCTTAAAGAGATCAATTTGTTTATTGGAAACAGAACTGTAGCTGAGGAATTTTCCGAATATGGGATTAAAATGGCAACTGAACTTGCAGATAGACTTTTGGTTGGAAGAAAAACAAAAACCTACAAGAAGACTGAGGAATTTATAAATATGAAAATTAAAGAGTTTAAAATAAAATAACCTATTCTAGAAATAGTAAACTTGGTATTGGCTCTCATAAGTTTACCGATAACTCTAATTTGGTGCGATATTTGTTAACTTTAGACGAAATAACAGAATCTTGTTAACGAGAATATCTTTACGGTCCCGTATTTTTTTCGCCATGATATTTTTGGTGCTCCTCGCATCGGTATTAATTGCTGGGGTAACGGTATATCAATATCGCGAGCAGTCTAAAGATTACCATGAAAATAGAATGGAGCGTAAAGAGGAGCAAATACGCCAAAGTATTGACCTTGCTATTCAGAAAACTACCTACCCGGTAACGACCGAAAACCTAGATCTTATTTTCAAAAATGAAATTTATGAAATTGCTGTAGTGCAGAACATGAATTTTAATATCTATAGTTTAGAAGGTCAACTTATAAAAAGTTCGAGACCCAAATTTGCCAATGATTCCATTTCTATGTGTTTAGATGCTGAGGTATTGAACAAATTAGAGATAAGTCCTGATAAAAGATATGTTCGCGAAAATGCGCTAGCAGGCGATAAGTATCAAGCCTCATTTACTTATATCGCAGATCAAAAATTTAAACCAATTGGTATATTAAATTTGCCATATTTTGAAGACAATTCATTTAATGATTATGAGCTGAAAGAGTTTTTAATTCGCTTGTCGGGCGTATACCTCTTCATGCTACTCATTGCTATTTTATTTGCATTTTTCATTTCAAAATACATCACCCGTTCTCTAGAGACTATATCTGATATAATGGGAAGAACCAATTTGAATAAGCAGAATAAAAAGATTATTATTGATAATCCTGGGGAAGAAATCGAAAAGCTTATTTCAGCCTATAATGGAATGATTGATGAGCTTGGCCATAGTGCTGCAAAATTAGCCAAAAGTGAACGAGAACAAGCATGGCGCGAAATGGCAAAACAGGTAGCCCATGAGATAAAAAACCCGTTAACGCCAATGCGTTTAAGTGTACAGAGCTTTGAGCGTAAGTTTGATCCAAGTGACCCTAATATTCATGAGAAAGTAAAAGAATATTCAAACACTCTAATTCAACAGATAGATACGATGAGCAGTATAGCTTCTGCTTTTTCTAATTTTGCGGAAATGCCAGCCCAACAGAATGAGACCCTAAATGTGGTGAAAATTGTGAAGCTAGCGTTAGATATTTTTAATGAAGATTATATTCATTTTATAGCAGATGAAGAAGAGATAATAGCGAAATTAGACCGAACACAGTTAATACGTGTAGTAACCAACTTGGTTAAGAATGCCATACAGGCCGTACCCGATGTAAAATCGCCAAGAGTATTGGTTTCAGTAGCTTCTGAAGGCAATATGGTTAAACTGTCCGTAGCCGATAACGGTATCGGTATTGAAAAAGAGAATGAAGAAAAGATATTTGAACCTAAGTTCACCACTAAAACCAGTGGCATGGGATTAGGACTAGGAATGGTTAAAAATATTGTGGAAACCTATAAAGGCACTATAAATTTCACCTCACAATTGGGCAAGGGCACGGTGTTTTGTGTAAAGTTTCCGAAGGAAAATTAAAATAGAAATTAAATTAATAAAAAATAAGAATATGTCTTTTGAAACCATACTTATTCAAAGAGAAGCATCAACGGCAATTGTAACAATTAATCGCCCTAATAAGTTGAATGCCCTGAATAAGGCAACTATTGAAGAACTACAAATTGCTTTTAAAGATTTACAAAAAGATAAGAAAGTAAAAGCAATAATTCTAACAGGTAGTGGTGAGAAGGCTTTCGTTGCTGGTGCGGATATTTCAGAATTTTCGAATTTCTCAGTAAAAGAAGGAAAAAAATTAGCGGCCAAAGGACAAAAGAAGCTATTTGATTTTATTGAAAACTTATCGACTCCGGTTATTGCTGCAGTTAATGGTTTTGCATTAGGCGGCGGTTTAGAACTTGCAATGGCCTGTCACTTTAGAGTAGCCAGCGATAATGCTAAAATGGGACTTCCAGAGGTCTCTCTAGGCGTAATACCTGGTTATGGAGGTACGCAGCGTTTACCTCAATTAGTTGGCAAGGGTAGAGCAATGGAAATGATTATGACCGCAGGTATGATTACTGCTGAACAAGCACATTCATACGGTTTGGTTAATCATGTAACTACACCAGAAGAATTGTTGCCATTATGCCATAAAATAATTTCGAAGATTACCAATAACTCATCTGTAGCTATATCTCATGCAATAAAAGCAGTAAATGCTGGTTTTAAGAATACTGTAAATGGTTATGAGCAGGAAATTGAGGCTTTTGGTGCTTGTTTCGGAACTGATGATTTTACTGAAGGCACTACCGCATTTTTAGAGAAGAGAAAAGCAAATTTTCCGGGTTCATGACATAAACCAAAACGGTTATGTTGAGTCGTAGTATTTTTTTATTTCTATTAGTTATTGGGTCATTAAGTGGATTCTCACAAGAAGAACCCGTTGCATATACTATTGGTGAAAAATTTAATGATAAGTACCGGTATTCTAATATGTTGGCTATTGCCGATGATGGCAATGAAGGCACTGTGGTGGTTCGTGCATATTATACAGGAATTATTCTACGACCAAAAGGATATTTTATAGAACATTATAATGAAGATTTAGAACTTGTTTCTGAATATAATTATAAACTAAAAGACGCCAATTTTATTGATGCCTATGTGCAAAATGGACAGGTGTATTTATTGTTTTTAGAGTACAATTATAGAAATAAGAGTTACCAGTACGAAGTTCATAGAAGTCCGTTTTCTCAATTTCAATTTACAAAAGAAACTATTCTGTCGATTGAGTCTGACCCAGTAGAGCAGCCATTAGATAGAAATTTTTATAATAGAAATTTCTCTTCAGGATTTACGACATCGGTTCTTTTCAATGTAGATAAATCAGCATTTGCTATTACAACGCATTATAAGAAGAAAAAGGTTGATCAGCATATAATTCATGTTTTCAATTCGAACTTGAATAAAATAATGGAACATGACTTTTCTGATGAGGTAGAGGAAAAGAATTATGCTTTTGAAAATATCGTGTTCTCTAAAGATTTACAGAATGTATATTTGGTAGGTAAAGCTTACTTTAAAAAGAAACGTTTTAATGCCACCGAACGTAAATTTCAATATGAAATGGTTCGAATCTCAAAAGATGGCCGAAGTATTCAATCTTTCTATACTCCCAATAAATTTCCAGAAGCGCTGAAGCCTATTTTTAAGGGTAAGGATTTATTATGTATCGGGTTTTATGCCGACCGTAAGGATAATCGTTATAACGGAATTTCATATTTTAAATTAAACCCTATTTCATTAGAAATGGAGGCGAGTAAGTTTAATCCTTTTTCAGAACAATTTATGCTAGATAAATTTGGCAGAGAAGATGATAAAGCAATTAAAGATTTAGTTTTTAAGGGGATGGATATTACCAAAGACGGAAACATTCTTTTTAATGCAGAAGAGTATTTTACAAGTTCAAGCGTACAGTCAAATTCTAGCGGAGGTAGAGTAATGGTAACTAGGTATCACCATAATGACATCATAAGCGCAAAATTAAGTTCAACAGGAGATTTGGTTTGGGCTCGAAATATTAATAAAACAGAAGTTACCCAAGGCGATGGAGCCTATGCTTCTTATAGTGCCTACACAAAAGGTGATACTACATACTTTTTTATAAGCACATCAGCAGAAAACCCTCAACAATTGAACGACGACCGTATTATGTTCAAGCAAGGTTTGAGCAGAAATAGAAATGTCTTTTTAATTCGATTAGACGAAAGAGGTCATATGACTTACAGCAAGGTAATTGATGATACTGAAGCTCGACTTCCTTTAATGGTTTCAGTACCCAATATTGATTATTTAAAAGACGAACTTACCTTCTATGCTAAAAGAGGTACTAAAAAACAACTAGTTCAAGTAGCTGTTAAATAAATCAATAATTAGGATTATTTCCATAATTTTGGAATAAATCCAAAAAATGAATTCTAATTCTTTTCTGAAAGGTCGAGGGGCACAGCATAATACCAACAATAAATTCTCTGCTTATAGTTATGAGACTCGTGATGATTTTTTGGAGTTCTGTAGGTTAGAAGGTGAAACGGCAGACGTTAACAAAACTCAATACATCCCCATATTCCCTAAAACGATTGTCAACAAAGTAACTAGTCCCGATGTGGGTATGAGTTACTCCATGAACATGTACCAGGGTTGTGAGCATGGCTGTATCTATTGTTATGCTAGAAATTCTCATGAATTTTGGGGTTATAGTGCTGGACTTGATTTTGAACGTAAAATTTTAGTAAAACATGATGCGCCAAAACTATTAGAAGCCAAAATAAAAAGCAAAAGCTGGAAAGCATGTACCATTGTATTATCCGGTAATACAGATTGTTATCAACCTGCTGAAAAAGAATTTGAACTCACTAGAAAGTGTTTAGAAGTGTTCTTAAAGTATAGGCATCCGGTAGGTATTATCACCAAAAATGCATTGATTTTGCGTGACTTAGATATTCTAAAAGAATTGAATAATCACGGATTAATCGGAGTTAATATTTCAGTTACATCACTTTCAGAAAAAACTAGAAGAATATTAGAGCCTAGAACTACCACTATTAAAAAAAGACTGGAAGCTATACATGTTCTGTCTTCAGAAGGTATTCCCGTTAATGCGATGTTAGCGCCAATCATTCCAGGAATAAATAGTCATGAAATTCTAAATTTAGCCAAGGCAGTGTCTGAAAATGGAGCATGTTCAATAGCCTTTACCATGGTGAGATTGAATGGAGCAATCGGCGAAATATTTTCCAATTGGATAAAAAAGGCACTTCCAGATAGAGCAGACAAAGTATTGCATCAAATACAAGAGTGCCATGGCGGTAATTTAAACGATAGTAGGTTTGGTATTCGAAGTAGAGGAGAAGGTAAAATTGCAACCCAAATTCATGACATGGTCCGTTTGGCAAAGCATTTGAATTTTAAGGATAAAAAGTTTCCTAAACTAAATACCGAATTACATGAGCCATTTAAAGACGGACAAATGAGATTGTTTTGAAATTATTCCATTTTACGAGGGTGAATAGACTGGCCAACCAACTTCCATTCCCCATCAATTTTTTCTAGCAAACGAATTTCATAGGTTAGGTGGTTACACCTTCTGTGCTGGTTGATTCTTCATCATGACTCACCCATGCATTATCACCGGTTACATTCATTTTGTAATTGGTGTTTTTTGATGTCCCACCGTTACCTATCATATTTGCTGGTGGATTAATCATCATTTCTGGTGGTACATCAATACTATTTCCATCTGGTGTTGATACGAAAATTCTACTATATGGTTTAATTGACCAGCAATTTGCATGACCTTCGATATCACCAGAACGCCAAGTTAAAGACTCTTTTTCGAGAAGCGTAATAATCGATTCTTTATCGGTTTGGCCGTAACTCATTGAAACAGTTAAAACAAGTAGAAGAAATATACTTTTCATATTTTATTGGTTTGATTTTTAAATGTAAACTAAAAAGTTCAAATACTTAAAGTATCATTATAAATGCATGAAAACTAGAATAATATGGCAAATAAGTTAAAAATTTACTCAAAAAAAACATGTTTTCTAGATTGAATGTCATGCATTTGTTGAAGGTGATATAATTCTTTTAAAAGTTTTGTTAAAATAACGTCCAGAGTACAACTCTACACGTACATAGGTGGAATGTAATAAATAGTAGAACCATTTATGAAAACCAAGAACACTACCAAAAACAAATTGAATACAGTAAAAGAGAAAAACTCTAACACTGGAAAGAAATCTTTTTTTGCAAAAATCGGAAACCTAATAGAGAACGCCAATGCTTGGGGTATTTTCGTTATGGGTAGCACATTTGTGCTAATGTTCGGTTCAGCTTATCTAGCTTTTATTTTACAAAACGATTTTACGCAATTACATTTAGAAAGACGAAGCACTTTAATCGGCTTAATCTTTATGGTAGTAGCTGCGATATTTTTTGTTTTCAAACTAAGTTTCTTCATATACACTTTTATAAGATTTTTAAAGTATAAAGCAATACCGTCAGTGTCAAATGAAGAATTGCCAACGGTTACGGTAATTGTGCCAGCTTATAATGAGGGAAAACAAGTTTGGGCAACGTTAAAAAGTTTGGCAGAGAGTGATTATCCAGCGCATAAGGTTCAGTTATTGGCCATTAATGATGGTAGTAAAGATGATACTTGGAGTTGGATGTTAGAGGCAAAAAAAGAACTAGGCGACCGTGTTTCTATTTGTCAACAACCAAAGAATATGGGTAAGCGTCATGCACTATACAGAGGTTTTAAAGAAGGTACTGGTGAAATTTTTGTTACTGTTGACAGTGATTCAATAGTAGATAAGGATACGCTTAGAAACTTAGTTAGCCCTTTTATAGTGGATAAGAATTGTGGTGCAGTTGCAGGTAATATTCGCGTATTGAACAATAAGAGTGGTATACTACCTAAGATGCTAGATGTTAGTTTTGCACTTAGTTTTGAGTTTGTTCGTTCATCTGAAAGCACTTTGAACTCTGTATTATGTACTCCTGGTGCTTTAGCGGCATATAGAGCTAAAGCTGTATTCGCTTGTTTAGATGAGTGGATTAATCAAACATTTATGGGTCAGCCTTCAGATATTGGCGAAGATAGAGCTATGACTAACATGATTTTAAGACAAGGATATCACGTTCTTTTTCAAAGAAATTCATATGCTTATACTAATGTGCCAGAGAAATATCAAGGGTTGTACAAAATGTTTATTAGATGGGGTAGAAGTAATGTTCGTGAGAACATTCAAATGTCTAAATACGTTTTCACAAACTTTAGAAAAGGTCCTAAAGCAGGTACAAGATTATTATTCTTTAGCCAATTTTCGAGAATTGTACTTTGTTACCCATTCGTATTGTTCATGTTGGTATTTGTAGTTACACATCCATTATTATTCATAAGCTCAACGTTCGTAAGTATATTGGTGTTATCAACTTTTCCAGTGATTTTTTATGCTAAACGATATACTTTAATAGAATCTTTCTGGGCATATTCATATAGTGTGTTATATACTTTCGGTTTATTTTGGATTACTCCTTACGCTATTGCAACTGCAAGTAGAAGAGGTTGGTTAACAAGAGAATTGCCACAGTAATAATCACATACTTTTAAGACTTAAAAAGGGTTTCAATATAAATATTGAAACCCTTTTTTTTGATTTTTTTTTGAAAATCAAAAAAAACACTATGGTTGTTTTTTAAATGATAAAGGATTCCATTCATAATAAAATTGCTCAAGATAATCTACCATGTATTGGTGTCTTTTTTCAGCTAAACGCTTACCTGTTTCGGTATTCATTTTATCTTTTAGTAAGAGTAATTTTTCGTAGAAATGATTAATAGTCGGTGCCTTAGAACTTTTATACTGCTCTTTGGTCATTTCAAGATTTGGAGGAATGCTAGGATCATAAAGCATTCGGTTTTTAAAACCACCATAATTGAACGTGCGTGCTATTCCTATCGCTCCTATAGCATCTAATCGGTCTGCATCTTGTACAACTTGCAACTCTTTCGATGTAAATAGTTTCTTTTTAATCTTACCATCGCCCAACCCAGCCTTAAAGGAACTGAATTTTATAATTTTAACGACATGATCAATAGTTTCAATTGGGACATTTATTGACAATAGAAAATTTTCAGCCATTTTAGGACCTAATGATTCGTCCCCATCATTAAATTTTGCATCTGCAATATCATGAAGTAATGCACCTAGACACACTACTAAATTATCCACATCCTCTTCTTTAGAAATAAGAATGGTATTGTTGAATACCCGCTGTATATGAAACCAGTCGTGGCCTCCTTCTGCATTTTGTAGGGTTTCTTTAACAAAGAGGATAGTCTTTTCTACAATTTCAGAGTTTGTCATTTAAAGCTGGTTATACCGTTAGTTACTGAAGACTCTATTTGAATGATAAGTTTATCTAAATCGCCCTTATTTTCAATTGGTTGCTGAACATCAAAACTAACTTTTGCCCCTAAGCCCATCGGAAATTGACCAAACCGAACTAATTTCCAAGAATTATTAATGCTTATGGGTACTATTAATGCAGATGGTGCTTTTTTAAGTAGCATTTTTAAGCCCATTGGTTTAAATGGTTTTGGATGACCATCTCTACTTCTTGTTCCTTCCGGAAAAATAACAGCACTCCTATTATGCTTTTCAATATAGGAACCTAGTTTTCCTATTTCCATTATGGCAGATTTACCATCATTTCTATCAATTAAAACAGAACCACCGTGAACTAGATTAAAGGATACACTTGGGATACCTTTTCCTAATTCTTTTTTACTGACAAATTTAGGATGGTGTTTACGCATATACCAAATTAATGGTGGAATGTCGTACATGCTCTGATGATTCGTAACGATTATTAGAGGCCTATTTGTCGGTAAATCATAATTGTTGGTAAACCTATAAGTTGTGCCCAATATATTGGTACATCGCATTAAACAAAAGTTAAGCTTACTAACTACTGGCTTTAAGCCAGAGTAACCAAATAGTTTAAATCCCAACCATTGTAATGGATGAAATATAAGCAGGCAGAGGCCAAAGGCTATGAAAAATATGGGTGTTATGAGGTAAGAAATTAACTTCTGCATATTACAAAAATAAAAAACCGCTCTGTTTAGAGCGGTTTTTTTAATACTATTATTTTACACTTAAAAATTCTAGCAAAACTCGTCGTAAGCTTGTGCCAAGTTTTGAGCTATCATTTCAGCAGGTCTTCCTTCGATATGGTGACGTTCAATCATGTGAACTAACTCACCATCTTTGAATAGTGCCATTGAAGGTGATGATGGAGGAAAAGGAACCATTAGATTTCTTGCCGCGTTCACCGCTTCTGTATCTACACCAGCAAATACAGTAACTGCATAGTCTGGTTTTTTGTCATTCTGCAAGCTCATTTTGGCTGCAGGTCTTGCATTTGCTGCTGCACAACCACAAACAGAATTTACAACTACCAAAGTAGTTCCTTCCTTTTTGATGGCATTTGCTACTGCATCTGCTGTATATAATTCTTCAAATCCGGCAGAGGCCAGATCATCTCTCATTGGTTTTACTAATTCCGCAGGGTACATAATGTTATATTTTAATTAATCTATTACAAAGATAACCAATTAGTCGTAGAGGTGCTTCACACCTTAACTTTTCATTGGCCTTACTTTCTATCAGTAATATTTTATCTTTGGCGAAATTGAGAATACGAAATGATTAAATGGTTGGGAGCCTTGGTCGGCTTTTTTTTAAGAGGACTGTCTGGAGCGGTTTTAGGATTTTTTGCAGGCAGTATTATAGATGGTTTTTTTGGGAATAATAAAAGTAATGCACGCTCAGTCTTTCAAGATTATACAAGACCTAATGTATCGCCCGCAGATTTTGAATTGAATTTACTCTCATTATGTTCTATTGTTATAAAAGCAGACGGACAAATGAGTCAAACTGAAATGGATTATGTGCGTCAGTACTTTGTTAGCACTTATGGTAAGGATAAGGCTAATGCTATTTTTAGAAGCTTCAATGAAATTAATAAAAAGGGTGAAATATCTGCACAACGAGTATGTGCATTTTTAGCCCAACGTACACGATATGAGGTTCGTTTACAATTGCTGCACTTTTTATTTGGTATCGCGCAAGCAGATGGCAACATTAGTAATCCTGAAATTCAAAAAATTCGCGAAATTGCGGGTTACCTTCGAGTTTCATTAAATGAATTTGATAGTATTAAGGCTATGTTCGTTAAATCTGCGAATAACTCTTATAAAATATTGGATGTTCAAAAATCGGCTACCGATGCAGAGCTTAAAAAAGCTTATAGAGAAATGGCTAAAAAATATCATCCAGATCGTGTGAATACTCAAGATGAAGCTATTAAAAAGGGTGCCGAAGAAAAATTTAAACAAGTTCAGGAGGCATACGAGACTATTCAGAAAGAACGAGGTTTAAATTAATTGGAGACTTATAATAACTCTTATTATGCAAGAATTTTGGTTTTATATACAATTGGGCTTACATCACGTATTAGATGTCAATGCCTATGACCATATATTATTTTTATCTGCATTAGCACTTCCCTTTACATTTAAAAGCTGGAAGAATGTATTGCTTTTGGCAACGGTTTTTACAATCACCCATTGTTTGGCTTTAGTAATATCGGTTTATGAAATAATACTCATAGAAGCTAGTTGGATAGAATTTTTGATTCCGGTAACCATTTTATGTACTGCTATTTATAACTTAATGGATTATGAAGTGCAAAAAGGAACAAAGACCATATGGTTTCATGCATTAGCAACGGGTTTCTTTGGTTTAATACACGGCTTCGGATTTTCTAATTATTTCAAAATGATGATTATGGGCACCGATGAAAAGTTGGGGCCGTTATTCGGTTTTGCTGCTGGCATAGAAATTTCACAAGTGATTATCGTTTTATTGGTTCTTGTGCTGGCTTATATTGTTCAAACAGTGTTTCATGTAAAACAAAGTTTGTTTGTAATCGTAGGTAGTAGCTTAATAATGTTGATTACACTACCTTTATTATATCAAACATTTCCATTTTAAGATTGTTAAATTTAAGCCTAAGATATTGTCCTTGCCTTTCAAAGCAGGTACCTTAGTGCATTAAGCTTTTGAAAAGCTAGTAGTATGAAGAGAGAAAAACAATTGAAATACGATAGGGCCTATTTAAGAATGGCTCAAGAGTGGGGCAAATTATCTTCCTGCAAAAGAAAGCAAGTAGGAGCTATCATTGTTAAAAATAGAATGATAATTTCTGACGGTTATAATGGCACCCCTACCGGTTTTGAAAATTTTTGTGAAGATGATGAAGGTTATACAAAATGGTATGTCTTACATGCCGAAGCTAATGCGATTCTTAAGGTTGCTAGTTCTACCCAATCATGTCAAGGGGCTACGCTTTATATAACATTGTCGCCTTGTAGAGAATGTAGTAAGTTAATTCATCAGTCTGGCATTAAACGTGTAGTGTATCAAATCGGTTATAAGGATGATTCCGGATTAAAATTCTTGGAAAAGGCGGGAGTTGAATTAGAGCATATGCCAGAAATAAATGTTACTATCTAACGTTTGAACTAATGATGAACAAGAAAAATAGGTTTTTAATGCCCTTAATAATCGCTTCGGCTATTGCTATTGGGTTTTTTATAGGCGGAAAACTTAGTTTTAATGATTCACCAGAAAGACTTTTCTCTACTAATTCTAAAAAGGATAAACTCAATAGACTTATTGATTACATCGATTATGAATATGTAGATGATGTCAACACAGATAGTATTGTTGATATCACCGTAAATAGTATTCTCGAAAAGCTTGATCCACATTCGGTATACATTTCAGAGAACGAAATGGATCGCGTGTCTGAAAATATGAAAGGTGATTTTGTAGGTATCGGTGTAAATTTCTATCCTTATAAGGATACGATTACTGTTATTAAAACAGTAAAAGATGGCCCTAGTTTTTTAAAAGGTATTTTACCTGGCGACCGTATATTAATGGCAGATAACGATACGTTGTACGGCAAAGATTTTCCAAATGAGATGATTGTCGAAAAGTTGAAAGGTAAAGAAGGTACCACGGTCAACCTTAAGGTATATAGAAAAGCAGAAAATAAAACATTCAATGTAAAGGTTAAACGTGGCGTAGTGCCATTAAAGAGTGTTGAAGCCTTCTATATGTTGACCAAAGATATAGGTTATATAAAGGTGAATCGTTTTGCCGAATCGACGTATAAGGAATTTAAAAACTCATTGGTTGATTTACAAAAAAGAGGAGCAAAAAAATTAGTTCTCGATTTACGCGATAATCCAGGTGGCTACTTAGGTATGGCCGAAGAGATGGCAGATGAGTTTTTAGAAGACGGTAAGCTTATATTGTTCACTAAAAATAAAAAAGGCAAAATAAATAAGAGTTTTGCTACAGATGAAGGTAGTTTTGAAGATAAACCTATCTATGTTCTTATAAATGAAAGGTCAGCATCTGCAAGTGAGATAGTGGCAGGTGCGTTACAAGACAATGATATTGGCACTATTGTAGGTCGTCGTTCATTCGGAAAGGGATTGGTTCAACGTGAAATGTCACTAGGTGATGGGTCGGCTGTACGTTTAACAGTTTCACGATATTACACTCCTACGGGGCGTAGTATTCAAAGAACATATGCCAACGGAACTAAAGATTACTATCAACGCTTTACAGACAGATTTCATAGCGGTGAGATGGTTTCGGTAGACAGTATTAAAGTAGCAGATTCTCTAAAATTCGTGACCCCTAAAGGAAAAGTTGTTTATGGCGGAGGCGGAATAATCCCCGATGTGTTTGTGCCTATTGGAAGTAATGAAGAAGAGGCTGTTGAGAGTATGGATAATTCCGGTTACTTATCCTTTTTTGTGTTTGAACACTTAGAAGAGGATCGCGATAGGTATGCTAACTATTCTCAAGAAGAGTATGTAAATGACTTTAAAGTTGATGATATACTTTTTGAGAAATTCGTAGAATATTCTGTCAAGAAAAATTTAAGGATGAATTTCTATGACCATGAGAAAAGCATAAAACAGTTTTTAAAGGCAAGCATTGCCGAGCAATTGTTCAATACCAATATTCACGCGAAGATTAAGGCCGATGAAGATCCTATGCTTAAGAAAGTATTAGAGTTAGATAGTAAGGTAATACAACAACATGAATCTAGCTTAATTAAAGCTAATAATTAATCCTTATTTAATTTGTCTTGTATCTTTTTGCTGGTCACAAAAACCAAAAGAAGTATAATGGCACATAAAGAAGCCATAATGCCAATGAGTGCAATGGTACTATCTTTCTCAAAGGGATTGGCAAAATCTACCATTGTTACGTTATAGGCAATTAAAGCTATTGCAATAGCTATGAATATAATTGATATTGTCTTGCTCATATACTAGTTTTTTATAAAGTTACAACCTTCTTCTTTCCTAGAAAAGCTGGTTGATATTAGCTGCGAACAATTTTACCGCAATTGCCATTAGAATAACCCCAAATACTTTTCGAATAACATTAACACCACCTGATCCTAACATTTTTTCAATCTTAACAGATGATTTAAGAACTATAAAAACGAAAATGATGTTTACTATAATTGCAACTATAATATTTTCTACATAGTATTCAGCTCTTAATGAAAGTAAAGAGGTAAGAGTACCTGCACCGGCAATTAACGGGAAAGCAATGGGTACAATAGATGCACTCTCGGGTTCATCGTCTCTATATAAAGATATACCTAATATCATTTCTATAGCTAAGAAAAATATAATGAACGCACCAGCAACGGCAAATGAGTTTACATCAATACCTATAAGATTTAAAATTTCCTCTCCAAGAAACAAAAAGGCAACCATAATAATTGCGGCAACAATAGATGCTTTTTCAGATTGAATATGGCCTACCTTATTTCTAAGACCAATAATAATGGGAATACTCCCTAAGATATCAATTACTGCAAAGAGCACCATACTTGCTGTAATTATTTCCCTAAAATTAAAATGAAACTCCATGTTGAAATTTTTTGCAAATTTACGTTTATAAATTTCGACTTGAATGGTTATTCTTAAAATATTCTAAGTCCAATACTTTTTAAAAAATGTATCTTGCGGCCTTTAAATTAGACCATGTTTCAATTAGGAAAAACTATCGTATCAGAAGAAATCATCGAGAATGATTTTGTTTGTAATCTTAGCGCCTGTAAAGGTGGTTGCTGTGTAGATGGTGAAGCTGGTGCGCCAGTAGAGGATTCTGAAACAGAGATTATGGTTGATATTTATGCTAAAGTAAAACCCTTTTTACGACCAGAAGGCATAAAGGTTATTGAAGAACACGGTGCATTTGTAAAAGGCGAAGATGGTGAGTGGGAAACTCCATTAGTTAATGGTAGTGAATGTGCATACGTAATATTTGATGAGCGAAAAATTGCTAAATGTGGTATCGAAGAAGCGTATAATCAAGGTAAAATAAAATGGAAGAAACCTGTTTCATGTCATTTGTACCCAGTAAGGGTTAAAGAGTATACCGAGTTAACTGCTGTAAATTATCATAAATGGCAAATTTGTGACCCTGCTTGTTCATTGGGTGAAGAATTAAAAGTTCCGGTTTACAAATTCGTAAAAGATGCTTTAATTCGAAAATTTGGTGAAGATTGGTACCAGGAGTTAGAAGAGGTGGCAAAAGACCATATTAAATAGTTGGTATATAAATAACTATTTGGGTACCAATTGGGTTAGTGTCATCATCGAATTTATCTATGATTTCAACATGAAAATAATTCTCGTAATCTCGAGAAAAATTTGCTAATCGCTCTTTAGTTATATCTATACCGACCGATTTTCTTTTTAGAACCTTACTATCTTTAATCTTTTCTGCAGCATCTCGTCCTACTCCGTTATCGGTGATGATTATTTCTAT
>TARA_R110002074_G_scaffold251741_2_pt1 | contig 20233 bp, 16 predicted proteins | sample TARA_R110002074 | Tara Oceans TARA_R110002074 (sample SAMEA4397215) | marine metagenome | biome: Polar Biome; feature: [MIX] marine epipelagic wind mixed layer (ENVO:01000061); material: water (ENVO:00002006), including particulate matter (ENVO:01000060) such as... | depth 10-100 m | reverse complement strand
TCTTATATCTGTTAAGCCAGTTTTTGAGATTCTGTTTTAGTGTGTCAGTGGCCACTACAAGTTTTCCGTTTGAATCTTCCGATAATACATACATATTTATATTTCTTTTGAAAGAATCTATGTCTTTGTAAGCGTAGGCTCTCTTGATTGCGCCGAATTTTGATGGCATGCCGTAAGCAATCGCTTGTAAATCATTTTGCGTCACTGCTCTGTTTTGGGTAGCAAAATAGTTGATCGCTCTATTCTTAACTTCAGATGAGTTAGGTAAAGATACACTTCCGACTATTGGTTTCTCGTTATTAACCTCTAGGGAGCTATTGACAGCCCTAACTGTTGAAGCGTTCAGAGTGTTTTCAGACTCATATGAAAACGCTGCCTCTGCAACACTTGTTAAAGAATTCTGTGGGATATTGACAGAATTTCGATCATTGAACCGATATATTACTGTCAAAGTTGTATCAACAGGTGTAACTCCTAGCTTGTCAGAGTTTAGCAATTTTGATGGGTCAAAATTTTGCTCGCTTTCATAAGACTTGCCATACCTCTGTATGAAAAGGCTGTCGGGCTGAGCGAACTTGGGACTTGTCAGATCACTCTCAGATCCATAGCCAAACTGTAGAGATGTCGCCCCGTTGTCGTTAACAACCGAAAATCTTCGCGGAACAACATATGGTCGTAAAATGGAAGGCACATCTTTTTTGTCTGTGCCTCTATTTTCTATTTCTTTGTAGACCACATTGTGAGATAAATAATCAACTTCAAAATACTCATTACCTTCGGAATCAAACACTTCCAATATTTCACTAATGTTTCTTCCTCTGAGGGACAGCTTCTTAAATTTCTCGAATGAGCCAGCTGTCAAAAACTCGGTTGCTAATCGGCCAGACTTAACTTGCCCGTAATTCCTCAAAGCATAAAAGGTAGGCTGCCCCGTATCGGAATCAAAACGTGCCGCAACTTGCTCCGTGCCCAGAGTGTCAAATCTAACATCGTCAACTAAAGTAAAAGTTGCTCCTGTGTTGCTTGTGAACGTAGAACCAGCCTTAAGAACTGGGATGTATGAGGGATCTGGGCCGAACGAAGCTGCGGCGGCTGATGGTACAAGTATAAAGAAAGCGGCCACTCCCATAGAACTATCAGAACCTCTAGTCTTAAATCCTAACTGTTCTGCAAGTTTAAGCACATTTTTATATTCAATGGCTGTCTGCATGAAAGACTCGTTCGCCTGATAGTCCAAGTAAAACGAAAGTATGTCGCCAACATATGAAACAGTATCTAACATAAAAGAACCAAATGATGCTTCATTGAAATCCCTATACGATTCAGCGTAATATCGCTTTGCAAATTGTACTAAGTCGCTCTTTATCGATGCAAAATCTCGACTAGTGTACTTAATGAGTGGCGCTTTCTTGTCTTTATCCATAAATAACAACCTCAACTATAAATAGTTATCAGAAACATTATAATAACAAGTCTAAAACACTTGCTCCCGGTGCTGGGTCTGTATCAAAAGGTATCGTCCTAGCGCGACGATTTGGACGAGAACCAGTAATGTCATAAAAGATTCTTAGACTCATAAGACTATCGTCGGGCTGTAAGTTGACTTGAAGCTGGATATTGGACAGAAAATTCATATATTTTGATATTTGCTCATCAATAGAATCCTTCAGCCGTTGTACTGTAGTGTCTGTCATGGGCTCGAATAGGTAGTTTCTTAGGCCAACTCCAAAATTTAAGTCAAAAACTTTCTCACCTGGTGCTGTCAATATCAGAGTTTTCAAATTTTGCCTAACAGCCTCACCAATAGTTAGGTTATTGCGATACAAGCCGCTATTTGTTTGGAGTGGCAGGCTTACAGAGACCCCATTCGCAAAAGACATGTTATTTCTCCAACGATTCTAACAATAAGTAGTATTAGCTTTCGGTTTCATCAAAAGCGTTTCCAAACGCATTTGTAGGATCTATTCCACCATTGACAAATACTTTGCTTACTGGGCTGGTCGGGGTGAACACGGAATCCTCGATTGCTTTTCTCTCATCCTCCTCGGTGGCAGGATTGTTGTAAGCCTCTTGTATTTGTCTTATGCCAATGATCGGGGTGGTAATACTCCCAGGAGTAACCGTTGTGAGATCAGTTGGCTCATCTCCTCCATCTGACAATTCTACAATCCTGTACCTATCCGTCAGATTTCTATCAAACTCATCACCGTCTTCTTCATCGCCAACTTGTTCTGGCATAAATGCCATATAAGACGTGTTGAATAATTTCTTTATTATGCTCCTAGATTCAGAAAAAATATTATTTCTGTCATAAGAGTCAAATCCAGATCTTTTCCTAGCTATCAATACCTTGTCATCCCAGTCATAAGTGGAGCCGATTGACTCCATAAAACCTTTCGCACTATAAATTGCAGACAAAGACATAAAATATCTCAAAGGTATGCAATAGTCGAAGAAAACTTTGTATAGAGTGTTATTACAGGCCATGTTGTTCATTAGTACTTGGATATGCTCTTTTTCTATCTCAAGTTGGTCTGGCCTATTCTCATCGTCATTTCTAAAGATACCGCTAGCTACGTTTTGTCCTGATTTTAACTGTTCCAGAGACAACAAAGTTAATTTATCTGGAGTGTCATAGACCTTCTCTTCTGCAAAAAGAGGGATAGAGAATTTGTTGTTCTGATTGAAGCACTTTTCGGAAGCTAATACTCTTTTTTGTTCATCGGTCAGATTTTCAAAAACATCTTGAAAAACCTCTAATTGGATCTCTTCCGGCATGATTGCTTTAAGTCTTAAGCCTATATTGACTTCTCGAAACAGAGAAGTCAGGCTTACCAACTTATCGCTTTCACTTATAGAGTTATAAAAGCCACTTTCATGCAAATAAGCTGCCACTGTCTTTAGTCCAACAGGTCCTGCAAATATTGTGTGGTCATAGCCATTCATAAGAGAAGTTGATATGTTTACAGGATTAGGGTTATACAAAAACTCGTATAGATTATCAATTAGCGATTCATTGGCGGTGCCAGTATATTCCGATGGCTCAAGCGGAATAAATCTGAAATATTTCTCAACCTTAACCGGAGCTATATTTTGCGTGTATCTGTGATAGGGATTTATTTCGAGTTTATCTTCCTCGATGTTGAATTTTTTAGTACCATTTGAGTTAGATAGGTCAACGGGGTACGACTGTGGTGCTCCTACATTACCTAGAATAGTGTTGGCACCAAGCAGTTCTGATGCATTCTTAAACCTAATATACCGAACAAAGTTTGTGTCATAAGCGACTGAGGATGGGTCCACGGCATAAGATACCGTAGGGACAGGCTCCTTAGCTCCATTGTTTATAAGGTTTAAGCCTGAACCTGGATTGAAAGACGTGAGAACAAAACCATTTGAGTTCAAATCGCTCAAATTTGCTGCGATTGTTACTGGAGAGTCTCCTGTCGCAAGCCCAGATCTTTGAAGTTCTATTTGTTCGTCATTGTTCAGGTTAAATCTTGATGATAAGAATGTAGGACTTCTAATAAATTTTAACTCATTGAGATCTCCAGAAACACCGTTAGATAAAGATTGTAAAACAGGACCACCGTTTAGTGGAGTATAAAGAAGATTATTGAGCCTTGATAGAGGCCATTGACTCTCCCCTAGAGTCGAATATTGATCAGTGATTTTTACAAATTCTTGCTTAAACCGCCGCTCCAACAATTTAAAACAAATATCCTCACAGTCTTCCAGGATTAAATTCCAGTAGTAGTTTCTCAAGTCTATTTGTGTCTTTCTTTGCTGCTTGCCTCTGGTCAAAGCACTAGCAACTTGTGAGCCATTCAAACCTTGCAGCACAAGCGAACTTACAAATCCACCTGGGAAATTGGGTATCTCCAAATTTGCTATCTTACCGTGTGCATTCAAGTAACCAACCTCTTTCGAAGTTAGAGATTGAGATGGAACACCGTATCTCCATATATTCGCCTTTCTGATGATCTGTTGTATGAGTTCACTCTCTTCCTCGGTATAACTTTGGATATTTTGAGAATTCTTTTGAATCATTAAAGTTGTGTTTATCTCTAAAAATCTTCTTAAGAACTGCCTCTCACGTTCGACGCCCCTGTATTTTGGACCCAACTTAACCATCTCTTGCTCTAATCTATTTCTTAAGAACTGGAAATGTACAGTGTCGAAAGTTGCGTCACCATATTCTACAGTGTTGATGACGGGGAAAGATTTTATAAAGTATTCATACGCAATAGACCTAACAAAGGAGGTGATTAGCCCATCCATGGTAGCGTATGTGTTGCTAGAAGTAATCAGATCGAAAGGCACTTGGTTAGACAGATCAGTTGCTTCTCTAATCTCCTGCTTTAACTTAGAACCAAGATCGGCAGACGCTTTAGGTATATCCCTAAAATTAGGTATGGGCTTCTTGGTTGGTTCAAAAAGACTGTAAGCGTTGTTAAATGCGGCGTTGTAGAAATTAATCCATACGTCATCTAACTCGGTATATATGTATCCTTTAGGGCTAAGTCGCGTTCCTTCGAAATCGGATGGCTCTACGGGTGCCGGTGCTCCCGTGATAGTGTTGACATGAGTGCTATCTAATAAATTTATTTTCTTAACAGTCTCACCATACTCAAAATTCTTATCATTCAGTGAGGATATCTTTATGAAGCCATCTAGGAAAGAATTATAGAAATAATTGTAAACGCCTTCACTAAGGGTGTTAAACTTGGCACTAATATCGACACCAAGATTAGCCATCGCGTCGACCATTATCTGTGAGAAGACAAGTGCCCTATAGGACACAGTGTCACTTTGTGACACCGAAGGTATAGGCAAATCTAAATCAACATCTATGATGTAGTCAGACTTATCTTTCAGATACTTTTCTGAAATAAAATCCTGTTCTCTTCTGTCATAAAGAGCAGATGGACTAGTTGCTAAGTAAAATGCTTGCAAACCTGCGGTGTCTTTGACTCTAAAGGGAACAACTTGAGGTGTAATATAGGTTGGGTCATAGTCAACAACTTTAGTTTCAATGCTATGCTTTTCAAGTAGAGATGGTTCATATGGCAAGATATTAAAATTGTAGGACACAACCCTATCCATTGCCTCAACATCCTCCGTAAACTTGATGAAGTGATTGACAGGAGCATAATAAGACAGAGTGCGAAACTCATTGTTAGGGTTATTTACATTTTTAAAATAATTTTCGTAGGTAAATTCATCTCGCAAGAATTGACCAAGCTCATCAGACACGTTCGCAGATAAGGAATCTGAGTTGACCTTTAATGCGATAGTTTCATATTTCTTATCTTTTGAAGCACCAAAAGCAGATGCATTAAAGCGGAGCCACGTTGAAATCTTCTTGGCTGGTTCTTTATCGAGAGATACTATCGTTAATCCAAAATTCGCATCGAATGCTTTAAGGTTTTCATATCCAGGGTATGCGAGACCATTCCTGTTTGATAGTATATAATTTAATAGCCCGCTACCTCCAATATTTTCAGAATTGTGCGAAAGCTCTACAGCGTTGAATATGCTAGAGTACATAGACTGCATCTCCTCGGCCATCGCATCCGAGATTTCTGGAACTAGACCAGGATTGCAGTTAATATTGGTGGAGTCTGTAAAAATATTCCCAAAAACATCCCCAGATTGCGCTATGGACAATATCTGCTTAGTTTGGCATCTGGCTATGTCTGCTATCAAGTCTAGCTGCCTTTCGCACTCATCTGCGTCCAGACCTTTGCTTTGTAATAAATCGCATCTTAATTTCCTAAAAGCTTCAGCCTCTGCTGGAGTCTGGCAGAATACAGTATTGACGTCTAAACCATTATCTGTGAATACAGAGAAACATCTCGGATCTATGAAAGTGCCAATTGCTTGAAAATATGCAATTATATCTTCCGACTGTGACGATATACCAGAATCAGAAAATCTTAATTCTATTATGTTCTTCACGGTCATAATTGTATCAGATGTCGCTATACCACGCAAAAGATTACACATCTGCGTCTGTGTCAGGGTTGCAGATATTAAATCAACAAATTCCATTATGACATCGGAATCAAGTGATGCGTCAGTCAGGCCCATCCTCTCTGTCACTGTCGAGAGAGCTTGTACTGCTTGCGCGGAAGTCATGTTCTGGTTAGTGGGTACAGTATTTTGCATTTGCGACAGAACTGAATCAGCAAAATCATTACCCTCATCAATATTTGCGGCCTGACTTATGACCGCCGCTAGTTGAGCGCATCCCTCATTTGAGGTCAATTGATCGATCTTGTTAATAATTAACTTTATAATCTGCGATAGAACAACATAAAACAGTGATATGACTAAGTTAACCACTATAGCTTGTGCAAAGTCTTTTGTATTTGGTATGTTAATTGTCAACTGCTCGGGTATTTCAAAAGCCTTTATACTAACGCCACCTCTTTCTTTCTTTCCAAAAAGAGCACCTAAATCTTTTCCAAATTTAACATATTTATTAAATATATCTGGGCTTGGAAGTTCGCACCCTTGTGTGATATCAAGAATTTTATTAGTGTCAGACAAGACAGTCCTAAAACCACCTTTTAACCTAGTTGATAAATTACTGGTTGATAAGCCTTCAAAAACACCCTGAGCATTCTCTCCGCTTATCGATATATCTGGGATCCCTATTTTATTCCCATCAAGAAAATCAATGGATACTGACATAATATCAATAAGCTGGTTGTTGACATCGACTATGAGAAATCCATCCTCGTCTTCTATCGCACCACCAGAATCGATATACCCCTCAAATCTGATTACCAATTCATCAAAGTTGTTTACCTGCAAGATCTGGAGGCTTGAAAGTTGCGTATTCTCTGTAAGGTAGTCAACATACAGTCTTTGTATTTTCTCTTGGAATAAAGTGTTTTGCAAAATGGTATTAAGTAAAGTCACGCCAAATATTAAATCTTCAACTATATCCTCACCGTTGTCCGACCCCTCTCTGATCGAGTTGAGAGTTAATGTAAGCAAATATTTAGGATCTAAGTATGACAAATACTGTTCTAAATTTAGATCCTCTAATTCTTGTACACCCAAACTAGCCTGTTGTGCCACAACGGCAGTAACCAGTAAGGCACTATAGTTAAGAAAATTAAACCCTAATGGTATCAACACATCCTCTGTGAAGCCATCGGTATCCCCAGAAATTACTTTTGTTATACCCTTATCAATATTGGCAGCAAAAGAATCTCCACTATCTACCTTTCCACTTCTAACCAGAGCAGCACGAGACTGTTTCTCCTGTTCGCTTCTTAGTTCAGCATCCTCTAGTAGCTTTTCTTGCAAGCTTTTTATAGGTTTTTTATTATATTTGTTTGCATAGTTATCTAGACTCCCTTCTACGTCTAATAAGTCGCCAGTAAAATCTCTTATCAGATTTTCGGACATGTCTTGAACTATCTGCATGCCCCTCATTTTTAACACATTTTCGTCTGTACCAGTATACTCAAATTGAGGTCTCGGGTAGCGGTATGTCTCATAAAAAACATTCCAAGCTACTGAATCAAGCACCGGAGATATCTGATCTAGGTTGTATAAATAGTTGACTGAAGTGGGGTCGTCAAAAGGTTGCTTTGACTTTAATCCACCGAGTAAATCTCCGTTAGATTCCCACACTAATTGTGTAGTGAATCTGTCCTGATAATTGAAATCAATGCGAACTAAATTATGAGGCTGTTGTTCTAAATCTGGGGAGTTTTTAAAATATAGTTTAATTTTACCCCCGCCGCCAGCGTCTGGGTCAATTGCATTTCTTGTACATAGACGGTAAAACAAATCTCTAAACAATAAAAATTTGCTCCTGTCCTTAACCACTCCTCTTGCTTTCTGGAGTGTCATAATCTCGTTTTGAGGAACCAAAAACTTCCATGTGCTATATTGCACGTTAAAGTTTTTCATTTTGGCTCCTACATCGCCTAAAAGTTCTAAAAACTCTTTAATTAAAAAAGTGTACGTTTTATCAGAACTTACTGCCAAATCGGCATCTCTTGATATTGAAAGAGCAACCGAAGTTGTTGAGCCTGGTATGTCTAGAACACTAACACTGTAAAGTATTTTGCAAGGCATGAAATTTCTTGGCTCAAAATATATGTCCTCAAATTTAACTATGCGGCCTATATCCACTGTCTGTAAATCTAGACCTAGTGAAAAATTAGAATTCAATATAATTAAGGCGTCTCTTTTGTATTCTAAATTATCAACATTGTTCTTTAATTCTACATAATCATCTGATAGTATATCATAACTCAAATAATACCTTTTTTCTGAATCTACATAGTATGGACTATTTCTGTCTTCCTTTGTCCAATCAACACAGTATTCTGTCCTTTGTGGTTCCGGTGGGCACGGAGATAAAGAAGGAGGCTCTTTCACATTACAGACGACTGTTTCGTAGTCTTGTATTTCGTCGAGTATTTCTTCAACAACAGCTAATGGCTCATCGTCTGGAACCTCTGGGATTTGAGTATCTGTCGGCTGCGTGTCTGATACTGGGGGTTCAAGTTGGTCTAGAATCCCTAACTCAACTGGAGATGGCTCAATGAGGCTTGATATTTCACCTATTATATCATTTATCTGTTGTTCTAGCGTAGACAAAGTGTTGAAGTACGAATCTGGGAAAGATAAGTCAAACACTGCAAAAGATTCCATGCTTGGACTTGAATTTCTATCAGCAATTGTTCTTAAGTAATCTAAAACCTCCTGAACATTGTTTTCGTCACTTAAGTCGAAACTTGGGTCTTGTATGTAGAAAGATAATTGGTTTAAAATTTCATACGCCTCAATGCGTTGAGGCGATCTCGCTGGATTAGCATTACGAAATGCATATAGTGCGTTATAGAGCCCTATTAACAAATCAAGTATAGTTTGTGCATCTATCTGACTATATGCCATATCAGTTAACCTTATTGTAACGACTTAATATAGTTTTAAATCCATTCTTTTCTAGGAAGTTGATACTTGAGTAAGTAATATTATTTCTGTGTGTGAACATTGGGGCAGTTATTTTTGACTGCTGTTGGATGGTCTTTTGCGCGTTTGAAAATATTATCTCTATATCTGGTATGATGCCCAAAGGAAGACCCATATTTCCTAGACTAGCTTTATGAGTGTGGTTCTGGATTGAACTTTCCAATTTAGTCTGCGCTGTCGCTAATTGATCCAACATCGCGCTTATATTAACAATGTCTTGCGCCATCGCTTTCAAACAATCAATCAAATTATCGCCCAGAACCATTGGTTGTAAACTTTCACCGTCATTACCAGCTATCAAGTCTATGCCCACTCTAGATACTTTCTTATTCTCCTCTGGGAATGGTCCAGTGACTAACTTTATGTGTTGTCTAGCTATGACTCTGACCGCATCAGCTTTCATTGAAACAGACGATACTTGTTTTGCTTCAAAGGAACCATCGGCTATTTCAAAGTTCTTATCAGGGTCTGTTCTTTGAGCTATTGTTAATCTAGCTGCATCAACCTTATGGTTATTGTCAACATACTGATCAGATGTTCCGTGTCGTCCTACAACAAAATCTATGGAAGAACACTTTGTCGCTCCAGAACCTTGCCCACCTGATGCTCTTGAAGCTGGCCTATCTCTCCCCATAACAATCCAGCTATTTCCGTGTGATATTACTTTTTCGCAAGGAGCATTGATAAAATTAGGTATATCCTCCGCAACCCTATCACCGTCAATCCCATCGAACCGAAGGCCCTCTTCCTGAATCGAGCTTTGGGTATTTTTAGCTGCTAGTTTTTCGTTTTTAGGTTTAGGTTTTAGTTCTTTTTGATCATTAAAAATTCCCATTAATTTACGACTCCAGGCAGTAGCATAGGATCTATTTGTGTTCCATTTCGGATCACTTCCCAATGCAAGTGAGGTTCTCCACCACCAGATGTACCATTGCTGTTTCCACTATAAGCTATTATGTCGCCTTTCGATACCACCGTCCCTTCGCCCAGGGGATAACCTGGCAAAATCGTATCGGGCTCCGATAAATGAAAAAATTTCATACGCAATACCGTATTCCATTCCGGCAATGACTGTATCGGGTCTGTGTCAAGCCACATTACATAGCCTGCATTCGGGCTTGACTCGGAGCCTTGGTTTTGCTGATTTACGTTTGCTATAACCCCTCCGTATGGGGCGCGTATCGGCGTGCCTATAGCAGCACGAATGTCTGTCCCTCTGTGCTGCCTTGTTACCCCATTCCTTTCACGAGGACCAAAATCACTCGTGATGACATCACTTATGGGCAGTTGGTATGTCGCTTCATAAGTATCTTGCCCTTGACCTTCTTCAACTAGCTCTTCACCCTCTTCATCGGGCACATCTGAGGCAGCTACCTCTGAGGCTACTGGCTCAGATCTGGAGTCCAGGAGCTTCTGAAGTGATGCTCTGACGTCATCACATGGTTCCGTGCTGTCTCCGTCATCTGCGTCAGCGTTCATATTTTTTGCTATGGTTCCTCGGTAAACTGCCCCTGTTCCTTTTTCTTTGTTTATAAATCCAACTCTTATATAATCCCCTGGCTCTGGAATTCCATCCGTAAACTCTGATACAGGGGCGTATACCTTAGTCTCCATCCTTTGAGTCAGAACTCTCGCACCAAACGAAGATTTATTCGATGTTTTAAGAAGTTGTCCCGGATCATACGGAATATGACGATTATACCTAAAAATTCTAGTAATTAAGACATAAAACTTTGTTTCACCTTCAAAATATTTGTTAACCATCTCCTTATCCGAGTACGGACCTAGAGAAGCTGGTCTAGAGACTTGCTCCACTCTTATAACAATACCTTCAGTCGAGCCATATATCTCTCTCTCGACTGTATTGATGGCCTTTCTAAGCCCTTCTTTTACAATTTTTTCTGGGTTTGCGTTGATCCTATCAGGATTGTTACCAAGGACAGGCCCTGATGGTATCAAAGAATTATTCGGAACAGAGATATCTTTTGGCCTCGCCATTAATTAATCTCCTCCCTTTTGTTATTCGAGTCGTCCTGGAGTATGTTGAAAATCTCATCTCGGTCTTGTTGCGTGAGACCATCCTGTGAATTGTCCTTCTTCTGTATAAGACCCGCCACTTTTACTAGTTGTTCATTCGAACGCTGGAGTGTCTCCACGTATTTTGCAGCAACTTGTCCAACAAATTTATGATGCTCCTCATCTTTTGCAAGATACTGTATAACATCATCGAGCAAATGGCGAGTGACAGCCCGGTCATCCTCTATGTTCTTAACTACATCATTAATATATTTATTTAATTCCGACATGCTCAATCCTCTAGCCAATCAACCCTAAAATCTGAGTATAAATTTCTTATTCGCTTTAAGCTTGAAACGACTTGTTTTGTATTCAACCCTGTCAGTTCTCTTAGATATAAATAAATAGCTTTCTTATTAAAAATTTCTATTTCTTCCGCAGATTCAAGTAGAATCTGTATAGCCTTCAATACCATTTCGTCATTTGGTCTTTTCGCGTCTTCTTGCCAGTCAATCATGTTAGCTTTAAGATTTAGCATAAATTCTTCTTGCTCTCTATCTCTCTCGTACTCATTCTCTATAGACAAGAATTGCATTTCTATTTCTTTAGGAATTTCATATACATCTATTTCTTCACGATTTCGTTTGCTTTTTTTCTTAACTTGGGCAATAAACCAGTTCTTTGTTACAACAGTAAAGTATGTAAAAGCTTTTGCCTTCTCGGGGTTGAATTTTTCTAAAACGGTGACGAGCCATATTTTACACTCATCCCTAAGATGAGTTATATTGGGCAAAGTTGTAAAGCGGTATGTAAAAACTACTTTATCCACCATTTCATTAAAAACTGGGCCTATCTTCTCTTTGTAAAGTTCTGTCCTGACCCTAGAATCACACGAAGAGACATATTCAAGAATCGCCTTTTCGTGTACCTCCGTAAAATAGTTGTGGCTGGAACGGGATCGTTTGGCGACCCTCTTTTTCTGCTTCTTCATCTATGAAATCTCCATCTTCGTCTTCTCCTGTTTCTGCACTTGTCTCCACCATATCGTCACCAAACCCAACAACTTCTCCAAAATTCTCAAATATATCCACTAAGTGATAAGAGTGCTTAATAAGAGAACCTAGATATTCGTCTCCATAAAACATTTCTAGTTCATGAATTGATTTAAGATGAGATGAAAAGCTTACAATTTCGTTATTCACCTCGATGAAAAACTGTGACATTTTAAACATTTCTTGCAGAAGAAATCTGACGTACAGGCACGTAAAAACGAGAACAACTGTCACCGTTACAGTGCTCAGTGTCCATAAATTTAAAACCGTGCTATACTCACCTAAACTAATCTCCACTTTCATACTCTCTTGCAAAATTATATTTTTGTTCCTCTACACTTGCCCTTGTACTCTCTATAAATTCTTTGACAATGGTGCCTGGTTTCCCTGGGAGGTCTTTCTCATTCTTTTTCACTCTTAAGAGTGAAGGGATCCTGTATACAGTTCCTGCCGAGCCACACTTCAGGCACTTGCTCATGCTCTCTGTCATACTATGAAAAATCTCAAAGAATTCTTCGCATTGATTGCAGTGGTATCTATACTTTGGCAACCTTTCCCCTTAGTATTCTTCTACGCCCGTATGATCATCAACTTTGACTGTTGGCGGATTCATAACCATAAGTCCAGTCTCACTAAGTCTAAACTTAAAACCCTTGAACACCGGAACGATATCTGTCTGTTCCATAAGAGACCTCTGGAGGGCCATCATAATAGCGCCAAGGGCCTGGTCACTCAGGTACATAGATTTATCACTCATTATTATTCTCCTTTGTTATAGCTCTTCCCACAAGTAATTCCCAATCTCTGTCAGGACGTACTTGCAAATTCTTTTCCCAAGCAGCTCTAAGTATCACTGGCTCCACACCTAAAATAGTTGCCAAACTTATCAACGCCTTTAAATCTTTAGGGAAACAAGTTCCCCCAAACCCATTCTTCCCATCTGGGCCTGGGACTGACCAATGAGAATCGCCTAACCTAGAATCACTCAAAGAGTACTCTATTACCTTATCATAGTCTATATTTAGGCAATCACACATTTCCTTGATTTCGTTAGCATATGATACTTTTAATGCTAAAAAACTATTAGTTAAGTATTTTACCATCTCTGCTATAGTAGAGTGGGTCTTGATAATCTTCTTCTTTGGAAACCTTTGTCGAAAAATATTCTTCACGATTGTGGTCGACGGCCTGGGACCTCCGACTATTATTCTATTACTGTCAATAAAATCATTTAAATAATTTGATTCAGTCAAGAACTCTGGGCTGAAAACAACGTCTAAATTTTTGAACTTAGCGTTAAGAAATTCGGTTGTCCCAGGGGGAGTTGTCGACTTTATAACGGCTATATTACAGGAGCTTTCATTGACAACCTGCAATACCGATTCTACAATAGATGTGTCACAAAGCCCGTTATGCCGCATTGGTGTTGGCACACATACAAAAACAACATCAACCAATTCACAAAGCGATTCTAAGGAATCGCAAGAACACTCTTCTTTCAAATCATATGTCTCTATGTGGTGACTCTTCTGCATCCCGTTCAGAAGAGCACCCCCAACGTACCCAAGGCCAACTATCCCTAAAATCACTCGACACCCCCACCAGTAATCATGGCCAAATCGGCATCATACATCATTTTAGCTAAGGACTCAAAGTCAACATCAGGGCTCCAGCCTAAAGCCGCCTTTGCTTTTGAAGGATCCCCAAGGAGTAAAGGAACTTCATGTGGGCGAAACAGTCCAGGGTCTATTTTCACATGCTCTTTGACGCTTAACCCAGCATAATCAAATACCACATTTAAAAACTGTTTTACCGTATAGGTTTCCCCCGTTGCTATGACATAATCATCAGGTGATTCCTGTTGCAACATCGTCCACATAGCTTTCACATAATCTCCCGCAAACCCCCAGTCCCTTTTGGCTTCAAGGTTTCCAAGCAAAAGTGTATCTTGCAATCCTGCTTTGATACGAGAGGCTGCCATTGTGATCTTTCGTGTTACGAAAGTCTCTCCGCGACGTGGAGACTCGTGGTTAAACAGAATACCAGATGATAAATGAAGGCCGTAACTCTCTCTATAGTTCCTTACAATATTGTGCGCGTATACTTTGGCACAAGCATATGGTGAAGCTGGCATTAACCTGGTATTTTCGTTCTGAGGGTTTTCTGGATTATCCCCATACATCTCTGATGAGGATGCTTGATAAAATCTAATGTTTGGATCAACAATTCGAATAGCCTCTAACATCTGTAGAGTACCTAATGCAATTGTTTTAGTAGTCTCCTCGGGAACTTCAAACGACACCTTTACATGCGATTGGGCTGCAAGGTTGTAAACCTCCTGTGGTCGATATTTGTGCAATAGTCGATAGAAACATCCTGAATCGTGAAGACTGTAGTACTCTAATTTAAAATTAACATTATTAAATATGTGATTTATCCTATCCGTGGATATCAAAGAAGTCCGTCTCTTTAGTCCCACAACATAGTAGCCTTTACCCAGCAAAAGCTCAGCAAGGTATGAACCATCCTGGCCAGTTATTCCTGTTATTAACGCTATTTTCATTGTACTCCCCTAACATTCGGATACTTATCTAGAAACCACTCACATGTATTTTTCAGAGCAGTATCAAATGGAGTATATTTGTTGTTATCCCAACCTATTCGTGCAAACTTCTCATTACTAGAAGGCTTACGTGGCTGGCCATTGCTGACGTCAGTATTCCAAAGAATTTCACCATCATATTCAAGTATATCGCATACCATCTTTGCTAGGTGCTCTATAGAATACTCCCCAGGATTACCCACGTTGATTGGCTCTACACTATCGTAGTGGTCAAAACAGAATACTATTATCCTTGCCAAATCCCTTGAATAAGTAAATTCTCTTAATGGAGTGCCATCACCCCACAGAACAAGTTGGGAACCAGACATTTTGGCTTCAAAAACTTTCCTTATCACTGATGGTATAACATGACTGTTTATTAAATGAAAATTATCATTTTCCCCAAATAAATTATTCGGTATTATATTAATATAGTTGCAGCCATATTGACGCTTGTAAGTTCTTGCTTGAACATCTAACATTCTTTTCGAGAAGCCATACCCAAGGTTTGTTGAGTGAGGAACACCCATGTGCATCGAATCTTCGACTAGTGGATATTTTGCGTCATCTGGGTATACACATGTACTCAATGTCGAAAGCAACTTCTTAACACCAAATTTTCTACTAACATCTAAAACATTTGTGTTCATCAAAACATTGTCAGTATAATGTTCTCCAATGGCGTCCATATTACCCTTCATGCCACTGACTTTGGCTGCTAGGTGTATCACATATGAAGGCTTAAATTTTTCAAAAAGTTCCACAGTTCTCTGATAATTCGTTAAATCGTATTCACTACCCACGTATGTAGCACTTGGCATAACTCGCTGTAAGGCAACGCCAACCATCCCAGTACCACCAGTCACTAAAACCTTATGTTGATTTTGTAAAATACTCATCATTCGATACCCTCTGGATACACCATGAACTTTGGACATGGTACAATAAATTTTCCACCACGTTTGATATATTCACTTTCTCTTAGCGAAAATTCATCAATAAAATGCCACGGCAGTATAAGAAGATAATCTGGTTGTGCTTCCCTCATTTCTCCCTCGGAACAAATAGGGATATTTGTTCCAGCAGTTCGCAAACCAAACTTATACGGAGATCTCTCCGCTATGTAGTCAATATGGTTTACATCAAGGCCATACCATTGCATTAAAGTACTACCTTTTGTGCTGGCTCCGTAGCCCCATATGCTCTTCCCTTTTGCTTTTTCTTGTAGCACAAAATCAACCGTCTTATTTCTAAGTCGGCATATCTCTTGATAAAAATCTCTATAGGTTTGTGGGTCTTTCAAGTTTAGGGATTCTTCATATGCCAACAAGGAATTGACTCTAAAGTTTGCTACGTCTCTTTGCTGTTGATTTCTAAATTTTGATTTATCAGCTTCTTTCTTCATCAAGAAGATTCTAAAACTACCACCATTAACATCGTCCAAAACGCAATCAACAATGTCAAAACCGACTTTATCCATCAAGTATTTGATGGACGTTAGAGAGTAATAACATATATGCTCGTGACATATATTGTCAAAAGCTAATTGCTCTATCATCAGCGGAGTGTAGCTCAATTGCATAGCCCAAATACCATCATCGTGTAAGATATCTTTTACGTCACACGCAAACGGGTAAGGGTCGTCTAGGTCATAAAACATCGCTACTGTAGTGATGATCTTCGGCTTAATGTGTCCATATTTAGTTTTACGATAAGTTTCAGCAGAGAAAAAATCTTGCACAACTTCGTCGGCACGTTGACGTGACTCTTCGAGGAAAGAATCATCAGCCGGATCTATGCCAATTTTTATTAGATTGTCAGGGACATAATCAAACATGGTGCCATCGTTGCACGCAATATCTAAAAATACGTCCCCATCTTGTATTTTTACCGAAGACAGACAAGACTCGGCTACATCACATAACTTCTTTTTCATCGTAGAATTTGTTCCAGATCGATACCAATATTTGCCATACATACTATCCAAAGGTAGAGAGTCTCTCAGTTGCAGCAAACCAGACTCTCGACAAAGCATAAGCTTTAGCTCACCAATCCCAGTCCGAGGGGTTTCTAACTCGTCCTTCACAAAATCAGACATTTGCAAAAAACCTAAATTAAAAACTTCCTCTGTTTCTCCACCGGAAATCCTACACTTCATTTTCTTATTCCTTTTAATATAATACTGCTAATATCGTCAATTTGCTGGCTTGTCAAATTTTGATGACATGGGATATAGAAGCCTTCCTTATGCACCTTCGTGGCATTGGGTAAATCCCTCCTGGGGTATCTTTCGAACCAAAAAGGGTGCTCTTGTATCGAGCCACAAATCAAAGGTCGACACTCCACCCCGTTATTAGATAGGGTATCTGTTATGTGCTGCCTTGAACTATCTATCACCCCAAAGGCCAAAGAAGACACCAGTTCTGTTTCGCTCTCTTGAACCCACACACTACCCTTTAGATTAGAAATAAATCGATTATAATTTAAATTTCTCATGTTCACAAAGTCATTCACTTTTTTTAATTGAGAGCGCCCAAGGACAGCATTAAGATCTGTATTTCTCACATTGAGACCAGGGTAGACGAAAAAGTATTTATGATCAAAAGGGTTTTTTACACCATATTTATCAAAACAGTTTTGTCTAAAATAATCTTCGTTGTCTCTAAGCCAGCCGTGCGATCTGACCGATAGAAGAATGTTGTATAATTCCCTATCGTCGGTAGACACCATACCCCCCTCAATGGTAGACATTTGGTGCCCATAAAAGAAAGAAAATGTACTAGCAACACCGAAATTTCCCAGCTTTGTCCCATTATACCGGCTCCCATAAGCCTCACAGCAATCCTCTAATAACAAAACGTCATACTTATCACAAATACTTTTTATCTGATCTAGTTTGTTAGCATGTCCTAGTACATGCACTAACATAGCTAACGATGGGCGATGCTTTTTACACAATTCCTCAAAATCTTGTAAATCAAAGCCTAAATCATCTTTATCACAATCACACAGAACAGGCTCAAGTCCTAATTGTATAGCAGGGGACACCGTAGTAACCCAACTAACCGCTGGTACTATCACCTTCTTATTCTTTAGACGTCCACTATATAGCATACCCAACATAGCTAATAGATTAGCAGAGGAACCAGAATTCACAAAGACGGAGTACTTACACCCAAGCCATTCAGACCACTCCTTTTCGAACTGGACTGTTTCCTCACCTTTCGTATACATATCGCTAGTGTCGAGCCAGTTCTTTAACTCTTCTATGTCTTGCCTATCAATAACTTTTTCAGCTAGCTTTATCATCTATTGTCCTACAGGGTTCATTATTGAAATATGTTTCTGAGCTTATAGCCTTATCACAGATATAGAGATCAAAATCTGGCTTACCAAGCAAGCATTTATGGTGCTTAGCTCCCCATTGAACTAACTGTTCTTTAGTTAGTTCGCTCCAATCTATACCTGTAACAGTTCCTCTTGCGGTCCAGTATACGATAGTGTGTCCAGAGTCGTACATAGAATTGATCTTTCTGATATTCTCAACAATAGGTCTAGCCAGAGGGTACTCACGGCTCTCTCCATAGTCGCAAATTGTTTCATCAATGTCGACATAGATTACCACTAGTTACCTCTCAAAGACTTTCTTTTTGAAAGTTCTGATCCAAACAGAATTCTAGGCCCAAATTCTCCAAGAGATTTCTCTATATCTCTAATGCCTTTCACAAGTTTAATAAGGCCATGAGGTTCAACAGAGGCTACCTGGTCACTGCCCCACATAGTCCTATCAAGGGTGATGTGCCTTTCAATCCAGTCTACGCCGAGAGGCACGGTGGCAAAGGTAGTCGCCAAGCCAAACTCGTGCCCACTATAGCCAACACTCACATGAGGATACTTCTGTTTCAAATACTTAATATAATTTAAGTTAAGTTCCTCGACTTTTGATGGGTAGGATGAATTGGTATGCATCACAACGTCAGGATTTGCGATTCGAATAGCATGTTCAATTTCATCTTCAGTGCTCATGCCAGTCGAAATCATCAAACATTCAAAATTCTGTCTAGCATATACTAGCAACTCGTCCTCGGTTATCAAGGCAGATGGAATCTTACCAATGTCAGAGTATTGCCTCATGAAATTAACAGATGGAATATCCCAAACCGACGCAAACCATTCGATCCCTACACTATCACAATATCGATCAATCTCGTCATACTCCGCTTGTCCGAATTCGATACGATTTTTATAGTCGATATACGACATCTCGCCCCAAGGAGTGCTTCTCCTCTTCGACTTCTGTTCATCTGGAACACATATCTCTGGCGTTCTTTTCTGAAATTTGACAAACTCACAACCTGCTACTTTCGCAACATCAATAAGATCTTTAGCTACTTCCAAAGATCCGTTGTGGTTAATCCCAATTTCAGCAATAATGCTTGTCATAATAAAACTCCAAATCCTTCGGAAGGTCTACGTCTATCTTATCTTCAATTTTATAAAAAAATGTTTTCTCATTGTACAAATTATCATTCAGATTCTGCACTTCGTTCGCTTGGAAAATTGATACATAATGACTTATTTCAAAACATATAGGGTAGTCTTGTCGCCTATAGAGGTTATGGCTAACTAATTGCGTTCCGTGTTTCCCATCCCCACTCTCAACCATACATAAGTATGGATGAGATTTTATTTCCTTTTTACATAACAAGGACGTTGCCCCATGCTCAAGATAAAAGGCAAGTATCTTCTCAACTTCTTCCCACTTCCTTTCGGGATATGTTAGGTATAACATAATGACAGTTTCTTTGCAAGAAATATTTTCATTTTTTATCAAACTAGATAACACTTGTTTAATAGATACTTCATCTTGCGATAAAGAGTCTTCTCTCCACACTGCATTAAAGCCATCAAGGATCGCCCTATCGTAAATCTTTTGGTCGTTAGTGCTAATTATGACAGAACTCTTGTATGAGTCCGGTATCATAGATAAAGTATGTCCCAAAAGTTTTCTATTTTTATACGGTAAACCTTTAGAACCTTCCCTTGCTGGGATGAATATTTTCATTCATTCACTCCCTTTAAATATATCTGTAGCTATCTCAAAAGCATCATACCATGGGTCTGGGTTCAGGGTGTAAACCTTTGTGCCCATATTAGTGGCACTATGATTTAAAATTCTAAGATCATTTAACAAGTTCTTTCTGACTGGGGTCCATGCATTAGGACTCTGTGATTTTTGGCTCCAGTCTGTTTTGTCTGGGTTCGCGTACCCTTTCCTGTAGTCCAAATCTAGACCTGAAATATAGATAGGATTACACCCCATCATAATGGCAAAAGCTATTGCATGAACAGCGACTGTATCCCCAGTGCTGTAATGCTCTGTGTGACGAGACAACCTTTGCAATGTCTCCTGTACTGTAACCCTGGGTGGGCTATTCTGTGCGCAACACTTGCCATCCAGAGAGTGCCCTGACATCGCAAAGCATCTAGGGGGATGCCACATAATGCTGTTATTCCCATATTTCAAGAAATTGAAATCACCATTATCAGCGTAGTA